>OLRF01001203.1_pt1 | contig 28148 bp, 19 predicted proteins | sample 1672061 | NCBI WGS metagenome assembly OLRF01 (sample SAMEA3136641, study PRJEB25190) | human gut metagenome | reverse complement strand
CCGCTGGGCAAGTACGGCAGGCTGCGCCGGACGTACCTGATGAACCATCGCCCGGTGTTGTACAACACGATGCTCCTGAACGGGAGCCTGTACCCGCACCTGACGGAGGTGGAGCAAACAGCAGAGAGCCGGATGCAGCAAACCATGGAGCAGTTGCTGAAGCAGGCCCCGGCCCCGGACAAGGAGCAGAATCAGATGGTATGGGTGCAGCACATGAACAGCCTGAAAGCGCAGGCCGAGGAACTGGTGCTGACGGAGCTGATCTACAGCTAAGTTTTCTGGATGCGAATATCCCTACAGAAACCCAGCAAATTGAAAAAATCGACCAAGCGGAGAGCAAAAAAACGCCCTCCGCTTTTGTTTTGTCGCAGGCGGAAATTGAAAACGAATTGCGTAAGCACGGTTCGGGATTTATGGGCGGTAAACAGCGCATCATGGCACTGTACCAGACCCAGACTGACCGCAACCTCCGCGCCAAAGCGTTGGCAAAGGAGTACGGTATCGGTGGGCACTCCCACGATTTTTTGGACGGAAGCCGGGGCTTTGTGAACCACGACTGGAAGGGACTGGAATTTGACCATTACCCCGACCACCAGAAAATCACCCTGAAATGGACACGGGTGGAACAGTATATCGACCTGATGATCCAGTCCGACTGCTACCTGATGGACAAGGAGAAGGAGCATTACACGCCCCCTGTGCCCATCGCCGTAGAACCAGATGCTACCTTGACTCATGCCAAAAACCTGATCCGAGATTTCTGTCTGGAGGAATATGATTCTGAACCGGACTTTTCCGATTTGTCCAAGATCGGCGTTGCCTACACCAACGCCACAGACGAGGAGATTCCCATTCAAGTTAATGTGGATTTGGTGGGGTACCGTGTGGAGCGGTATCTGGGCGAGGTGCTGATCGACGAGCGGCAGTACGAAAGTCTGGAAGACCTGACCGAAACTGAGTTAGAAGCACTGGACTTTTCGGAACTCGTCAGTGTCACAGACGAAGAACTGGAGAACTACCACAGTAAGGCGGAGGAACACCCGGCACTGCTGCCGCTGGATGCCGCCACCGAGTACAACGCCCTGAAGGAGCAGCACCCGGATGCGCTGGTAGGCTTTGAGCAGAACGGGCAGTTTGAGTTTTACGGCGAGGATGCCAGGAAGGTCTGCGAACTTGTAGGCGGAAAGCTGCTGGAAAAGGAAACGGAATTGGGAACCGTCCCGGTCACCGGCTTTCCCGGCGACCAGTGGGCGCACTGTGCCAAGCAACTGTGGCAATGCGGCGAGAACGTCTATCTTGCCGGGCTGAACGAGGACGGCACCCACCACCAGACCAAGTACCTGCGCCGGGAGGATTATCTGCCGCTGGGTACTACCGTCCACATGGAGGGGCGAGCATTCCGGGTGGATAACGTCAACTTTGATAAGGACAGCGTGACCCTGCAGGATGTGGCACTGGCAGAACTGCGGATGCCCATTTTCAGGGAGGAACCGCTGGCGGTTGTCCGGGAACTGTACGAACAGGAACAGAATATTCCGCAACTCTCCGACGAGGAACTGGACGCACCGCCCATTTCTGCCGTGATAGACGGAAAAATGCAGACCTTCCCGGATGCCGCAGCCTTGGATGAAGCCCTGAATGCTGAACCTACGCTGGAGCCTGCCGGAAACTTCCGCATCACGGACGAGCATTTGGGCGAGGGCGGTGCAAAGCAGAAATATGCTCGAAACATTGAAGCCATCCGCACTCTGTTTAAGCTAGAGCAGGAACACCGTGGTGCCACCGCCGAGGAACAGCAGGTACTTTCGCAATATGTGGGCTGGGGCGGTCTGGCAGATGCCTTTGACCCTAGCAAAGATAGTTGGGCAAGAGAGTACGCCGAACTGAAAGGGCTGCTCTCCGAGGACGAATACGCCGCCGCCCGTTCCAGCACCCTGAACGCCCACTACACCTCTCCGGTGGTGATTCGCTCTATTTATGATGCGGTCGAGAAGATGGGCTTCCAGTCTGGCAACATTTTGGAGCCGTCCATGGGTGTGGGCAACTTCTTCGGAATGCTTCCAGATACTATGGCAGACAGTCGGCTGTACGGTGTGGAACTGGATTCCATCACCGGGCGTATTGCGAAAAAACTGTATCCGCAGGCAGACATTACCGTGGCAGGCTTTGAGACCACCGACCGACGTGATTTCTACGATTTGGCGGTGGGCAACGTGCCTTTTGGTCAGTACAAGGTCAACGATAAGGCGTACAACAAGTTGGGATTTAGCATCCACAACTATTTTTTCGCCAAAGCCATCGACCAAGTGCGTCCGGGCGGCATCGTGGCGTTTGTCACCAGCCGTTACACCATGGACAGCAAGGACAGCACCGCCCGCAAGCACATGGCAGAACGTGCCGACTTGCTGGGTGCCATCCGCCTGCCCAATAACGCTTTCCGCGCCAATGCTGGCACGGATGTTGTTTCGGATATTATCTTCCTGCAAAAGCGTGACCGCCCTATTGACCATGAGCCGGACTGGGTGCAGTTGGGCAAAACGGAAGATGGCTTTGCCATCAATCAGTATTTCGTAGACCACCCGGAGATGGTTCTAGGTGAACTGACGATGGAAAGCACTCAGTACGGCAAGGAAGAATGTACTGTGCGCCCCATAGAGGGTGCGGTGCTTGCAGACCAGCTTGCCGAGGCGGTACAGCACATCGAGGGACAGTACACTGCCGCCGAGGTGGATGCTCCCGACATTGCCGAGGAAGAAACCGCCCGGCGCACTCTGCCTGCTGACCCGGAGGTGAAGAATTTCTCCTACACGGTGGTGGACGGCGAGGTGTTCTACCGGGAAAACTCTGTGATGACGCAGGTGGAGCTGTCCGACACCGCCAAGGGGCGTGTCACTGGCATGGTGGAGCTGCGGCAGATCGTCAACGAGCTGATTGACCAGCAGTTGAACGACTACCCGGACGAGGACATCAAGGCAACACAGGAGCGTTTGAACGCTGCCTACGATGCCTTTACCGCAAAGTACGGTCTGCTGAACGACCGCAGAAACGGGCGGTTGTTTGAGCAGGATTCCTCCTATTATCTGCTCTGCTCTTTGGAAAATCTGGACGAGCAGGGACAGCTTAAATCCAAAACGGCGATGTTTACGAAGCGCACCATTCGCCCGGAGCGCACCGTCACCAGTGTAGACACCCCCAGCGAAGCGTTGGCGGTGTCCATCGGGGAACACGGCAAAGTAGACCTGCCCTATATGGCGGAGCTGTTGGGCACCCCCGGTGACTATGGGCGCATTACCACCGAACTTTCCGGTGTGATCTTCAAAGACCCTGCCGCCGACCCTACCGACCCCGAAGCAGGCTGGCAGATGGCAGACGAGTACCTGTCCGGCGATGTCCGGGCAAAGCTGCGAATGGCGCAGTTCGCCGCCGAAACGAACCCGGAGTTTGTGGTCAATGTGGATGCGCTGACCAAGGCGCAGCCCAGAGAACTGGAAGCCTCAGAAATTGATGTGCGGTTGGGCGCAACATGGCTGAACCCGGACATTATTCAGAAGTTTATGACCGAGACGTTCCAGATCCCCTACTATCTGCGCCATGCAGTCAAGGTGAGATATTCTCCCTATACTGCAGAATGGCGTGTGGAGGGCAAAACTGCCACCGGGCGGGGCGATATTATCTCCTCCGAGACCTACGGCACCAGCCGTGCCAATGCCTACAAGATTCTGGAGGAGACCCTGAACCTGAAAGATGTCCGCATCTATGACACCATTGAGGATGCCGAAGGCAAGCCCAAGCGGGTGTTGAACAAGCGGGAGACTATGCTGGCACAGCAGAAACAGCAGGTCATCAAGGACGCTTTTGCCAACTGGGTCTGGCAGGACCCCCAGCGGCGCATTGCGCTGGTTCGGCAGTACAACGAGCTGTTCAACTCTACCCGCCCCCGTGAATACGATGGCTCCCACATCAAATTCGTGGGCATGAACCCGGAGATCACCCTCCGGGAGCACCAGCGCAACGCCATCGCTCATGTGCTTTATGGCGGTAATACGCTGCTTGCGCACGAAGTTGGCGCGGGCAAAACCTACGAAATGGCGGCATCCGCTATGGAAGCAAAACGGCTGGGGCTGTGCCAGAAATCGCTGTTTGTTGTGCCCAATCACCTGACGGAGCAGTGGGCTTCGGAGTTCCTGAACCTCTACCCTAACGCAAAACTTTTGGTGGCACGGCGCAAGGACTTTGAAACTGCCAATCGCAAAAAGTTCTGCGCCCGCATCGCCACCGGGGACTATGATGCTGTCATCATCGGCCATTCGCAGTTTGAGCGCATTCCGCTGTCTTTTGAGCGGCAGGAGCGCATCATTCAGGAGCAAATTGATGAAACACTTGCCGCCATCAACGAACTGAAAGCCCACGCAGGTGAAAATTTCAGTATCAAACAGATGGAAAAGACCCGGAAAACGCTGGAAACTAAGCTGGAAAAACTGCGCTCCGATGAGCGTAAAGACGATGTAGTAACCTTCGAGCAGTTGGGTGTTGACCGCCTGTTTGTGGACGAGTCACACGCGTTCAAAAATCTGTTCGTCACGACAAAAATGCGGAATGTCGCAGGATTATCCACCAGCGAAGCGCAGAAATCCAGCGATATGTTCGGCAAGTGCCGCTATCTGGACGAGATCACCGGCGGGCGTGGCGTGGTGTTTGCTACGGGAACGCCCGTGAGCAACTCCATGACCGAGCTGTACACGGTCATGCGGTATTTGCAGTACAGTACCTTGCAGCAGAAAAAGCTGACTCACTTCGACTGTTGGGCATCCACCTTTGGTGAGACGACCACGGCCATCGAACTTGCCCCGGAGGGTACCGGCTATCGTGCCCGCACCCGGTTTGCAAAGTTTTTCAATCTCCCGGAACTGATGTCCATGTTCAAGGAGGTTGCAGACATCAAGACCAGTGACCAGCTCCATCTGCCTGTGCCCGAAGCAAAGTTTGAAACCGTGGTGGCAAAGCCGTCAGAGATTCAGAAAGAGATGGTGCAGGAACTGAGCAAGCGTGCCGCCCGCATCCATTCCGGCACCGTGGATGCCTCCGAGGACAATATGCTCTGTGTCACCAACGACGGCAGAAAGATTGGCTTGGATGTGCGCCTGATGAACCCCATGCTGCCAGACGACCCCAACAGCAAACTGAACGTATGCGTTCAGAACGTGCTGAAGATCTGGGAGGAAGGCAAAGACCAGAAGCTAACCCAGCTTTTGTTCTGTGACCTCTCGACACCAAAGAACGATGGCAATTTCAATGTCTACGATGACATTCGCAAAAAGCTGATCGCCGTCGGCGTGCCGGAAACCGAGATCGAGTTTATCCACAACGCCGACACCGAAGCAAAAAAAGCGGCTCTGTTCTCCAAAGTGCGCTCCGGCGATGTGCGGATTCTACTCGGAAGTACGGCAAAAATGGGAGCGGGCACCAACGTCCAGTCCCGACTTGTGGCGGTGCATCATCTGGATGTTGGCTGGAAGCCCAGCGACATGACCCAGCGCAACGGGCGAATCATCCGTCAGGGCAATATGAATAAGGAAGTCAAGGTGTTCAATTACGTTACGGAAGGGACATTTGATGCCTACCTCTGGCAAACTTTGGAGAACAAACAGCGATTCATCAGCCAAATCATGACTTCCAAATCTCCTGTTCGCTCCTGTGAGGATGTGGACGAGCAGGCGTTGTCCTATGCGGAAATCAAAGCATTGTGTACCGGAAATCCGCTTATCAAGGAAAAAATGGATTTGGATGTTCAGGTCGCAAAACTCAAGGTTCTGAAAGCCGACCATCAGAGCCAGAAATTCCGCCTGCAAGACAAGCTGCTGACCAAATTCCCGGCTGACATTCGGGAAACGAACGCCTATATTGCTGGGGTGAAAGCGGACGCACAGCTTGCCGCCGCCCATCCGCAGGTGCAAGAGGGTTTCTGCGGCATGACCATCAAGGGCGTGACCTACGATGAGAAAAAGACCGCCGGTGAGCGTCTGGTGCTTGCTTGTTCTGAACTGCCCAACGCCGAAGAAAAAGTCATCGGCAGCTACCGGAGCTTTGAACTGTCCCTGCGTTTCGACACCTACCGCAGTGAGTATCAGGCTATTTTGAAGAGTCAGCGGAGGTACCCGGTAGCACTGGGCACCGACCCGCTGGGCAACATTATCCGTCTGGATAATTCGCTGAACAACTTCCCGGAGCGCATCACCGCCGCAGAAAACGAACTGGACACCCTGCATCAGCAGCAGGCGGCGGCGCAGATCGAGGTGGAAAAGCCCTTCCCAAAGGAAGAAGAACTGGCTGAAAAGTCGGCCCGCCTTGCAGAGCTGAACGCTCAGTTGGATGTGGACGAAAAGAGCCATGAGCCGGAACAGGACGAGGAAGAACAGGAGAATACACCTCGCCGTCCCTCGGTGCTGGCAGCACTGGAGGAAAAATCGGACAAGCCGGAGTCGGTGAAGCCTTTCCGCAGTTATTACGACAAGGACGGTGATGCGCGATGAGGGAAAAACGGGACGAGATCATCATCCTGAGAACCACAAAAGCCGAGAAGAACCGCATTTATGAAAAGATGCTGGGCATGGGCATCCGCAGCTTGAGTGCCTATATCCGAAAAATGGCTCTGGATGGCTACTGCCTGAATCTTGACCTGCCGCAACTGCGGCGCATGGCGTATCTTTTGCAGATGTGCAGCAACAATCTGAACCAGTACGCCAAACGTGCCAATGAGAGCGGCAAAATCTACGCCACCGACATGGAGGACCTGCGGCAGCGGCTGGATGAGCTGATCGACATTGGCAGGCAGATCCTCTCCCGGCTGGCAGAACTCTAAATTTTTCCCCGCAGTTGGAGGACTGCGGGGGTACATAAGGGGTGACATCCTTGCAACTCAGTGGTTGCTACCTTTATAATAAGGGCGAAAGAAAGGCAGGTGCTGGATATGAGGTTTGTTTTTAAGATGATCGTTTTCCCGTTTTGGCTGCTTACGGCTTTCCTTGCGCTGATGCTGAAATGGACGCTGAACCTGTCGGCGTTTGTGCTGGCTCTGCCCATGCTGTATATTTTCGGCTGCGGTCTTTATACGCTGTACTGCCGGGAGTGGCTGCAGTTTTTGATCTTGCTGGTGGCAGAGTTTGGATGCTTTGTGTTGATTTTCATGGGCGCTTTGATTGCAGATGCAGCAGAGCGTTTTAGTGGCTGGGTTGCCGGATTGTGAGGGATGCTATGAGCAAACAGAGGATAGAGGATTGTTATTTTGAACACAACAGCACGATTTTTTCTGAAATGTTGGGTGAGGACGAAGATTATCAGCGACTGAAAAAAGCCAAAATAGCGGCTGAGAAAGCCCTGCAGAGCAGCATCAGCCAAGAAGCGTGGAAGCAATACCTTGCTTTGGATGAGATCTGCAACGAGTTGGAATGCGCCAGATACAAGGCAATGTATCTGACGGGTGCTGCCGATTACGAAAAAATATCCAAATAATCTTGATGCCGCCTTCGGGCGGCATTTTTGTTGCAAAGGGGGTGATGATGCTGGCGGCAACACGGCTGATTGCGCTGCACAAAAACAAAGGCAAGTCGGTTGCGGCCTGCCTGAAAAGCCGCACGGACTATGCAAAGAATCCTGACAAGACGAACAGGGGAGAGCTGGTCAGCAGCTACCAGTGTAGCCCTTTGACCGCAGACGAAGAATTTATGCTGTCCAAGCGGCAGTACGAACTTGCCACCGGACGCAGACAGAAAAGCGATGTGATCGCTTATCAGATACGGCAGTCCTTCCGACCCGGTGAGATCACCGCAGAGGAGGCTAATAAGGTGGGCTACGAACTCGCCATGCGCTTTACCAAGGGCAAGCACGCCTTTGTGGTGGCAACGCACACAGACCGGCAGCACATCCACAACCATGTGATCTTCAACTCAACAGTGTTGGATGGCACCAGAAAGTTCCGGGATTTTTTCTTTTCGGCGTTGGCAGTGCAGCGGTTGAGTGACCTGATTTGTTTAGAGCACCAGTTGTCCATCATTGAGAAGAAACCCTACCGGGAACGGCAGAAGCGTGTTCTCTATCCTCCCAAGGAGAGTAATCGTGACCGCTTGTGCGGAATCATCGACACCATCCTTGCAGAACAGCCGAAGGATTTTGAAGTCTTTCTGCAAAAACTGGAGCAGCAGGGCTATGAGGCGAAGCGTGGCAAGTACACGTCGGTGAAGGGAAAAGGGCAGAAGCGCTTTATCCGGTTCCGCACTCTGGGCACAGGCTATGGTGAGGACGAGATCAAAGCGGTACTGGAGGGCAAGGCGAAACACCAACCGTACCAGAAGCAGCCGCCCAAAGAACAGCCCTTCCAGTTGCTGGTGGACATTCAGGGAAAAATGGCAGAGGGTAAAAGTGTTGGCTACAAAAAGTGGGCAACCAAGTTCAACCTGAAGGAGATGTCCAAGACGCTGCTGTTCTTGCAGGAGCAGAAAATCGGTAGCGCAGAGGAACTACGAGAGCGTGCAGCAGCGGCAACCGAGCGCTATCATACTATGGGCGATTCCATCAAGGCAGCGGAAGCAAGGCTGACAGAAATTGCTATCCTGAAAACCCACATTATCAACTATGCCAAGACCCGTGAAGTGTACGCCGCCTATCGGAAAGCCGGGTACAGCAAAAAGTTTTTGGAAGCCCACCGAGAGGAGATCACTCTGCACAAGGCGGCGAAAACTGCCTTTGACGAGGCCGGACTGCAAAAATTGCCTAAGGTCAAGGAGTTGGATGCGGAGTTTGCAGAGCTGCTGACCAAAAAGAAAGCAGCCTACCCGGACTACCGCAAGGCACGGAACGAGATGCAGGAACTGGTTCGGGCACAGAAAAATGTAGAACGATTTTTTGCGGAGGAAAAGGGCACCACCGAGAAAACTCAGACCCGATATGAATATTCTGTTTGTCGTCACGCACGATTATGAATTTCTGAACCGGGCGTGTAACTGCTATGTCCGGATAGATAAGATAAATTGATCGGGAAAATAAAAAAACAGCGACTTTGAACGGTCGAATTTGCTTTCAGACCTTCAATAGCAACAGCACCCCCACACAGATTGACATGCTACCCCCAGAGTATTCAGAGTTTTGTTTTTTACTCTGTCTACTCTGGGGGTAGCATATCACAGGACGGTGCCGGGGGCGAATTCTCCCGGTTTTTGGACTTCCTCAGCAGGCTTGCCGACATTCAGACCGGGAAGACCGTTGCTGCGGATGTTTCGTTTTGCAAAAGACGGTGCACCGACTGATTTATGGAAGTGCCAGCACATCGGTAAGGGAGGTGCGGATCAGTTCTATCAGCTCGTCGGTCACCGGGGGCAGGGTGCGTCCTACATGGTGTGCCAGCAGCAGATACAAAGGCTGGGGCGGGTCCAACGCAGCGCACCGGGGATGGTGGCGGCGCTCCATCAGGTTCAGGGGCAGCAGGGAATCGGCAATGCCAATATTTGCTAGCTGCCGCAGGATGGAGGTATCCGCCTCACAGGCAGCGGGGGGCAGCTGCCCGAACATCTGGGGCAGCAGGGCGTCTTGCAGGGTCCGGAGGGTGGAGCCTGCCGATGCCATTAGCTGGGGGCGGGGGTCCAGCCCCCCGGGGAACAGATCCCCGGGCTGCCATCCCTCCGGGCAGCGGCAGGGGGCAAAGCAGTAGACCATCTCCGTAAGGGTCAGTACCTGACAGTGCAGCAGGTCCTGCCGGGGCTGGGAGGAAAGAAAGATGCCCAGATCTGTGGAGGAGTTCATCAGGGATTCCAGGGTCTGCTCCCGGTTCTCCTCACGGATGGTCAGCTGGATATCCGGGTGCCGGGCGCAGAATGCAGGCAGGGCGTGGTCCCGCAGCGCCTTGGCAAACAGGGGGTCACAGCTGATATACAGTTTGCCGCCGCGTCCCTGCCGGTAGGACTTGGTGTGGGCAAACATCTCGTTTTCGATGTGGAGGATGTTCCGGGCGTTGTTTACAAAGATGGTTCCGGCACTGGTGGGACGCAGCCGGTTGTGCTCCCGGGTGAACAGGGGAGTGCCCACCATCTCCTCCACGGCACGCAGGTGGCGGGAAAGGGCGGACTGCGCCAAAAAATGCCGCTCTGCCGCCCGGGAAAGACTCTGCTCCTCCACGATAGAAATCAAATACTCCATCACCCGGCTGTCAAGGTTCACCTCCTGCATGGTCTGCAGGGCGGTGCCCACTGCCTCCCGGGGCAGGCTGCCGGTGTCTGCCAGCTGAGAGGGTGAGAGCACTTCTTGCAGCAGCTGGTCCACCAGCGGGTCGTCGGTGGGCTTGTACCGGGGATCGCGGAGGCGTTCGGTGATCAGCAGACCTGCCAGATACCGCTCCGGCTCCGTAAGGGTGTGCCCCAGCGGGAAACGCAGGTGCAGGGTCTGGTGCACAGGAGGATTCAGCGGACGGTAGGCAAGTTCGCTGCAGGGAAATACGTGAGCGTTGCTTACCAGCCCCACTCCCACTGCCTGATGCATCATGGAGTCCAGCAGGATAACGTCGTTGGACTCAAAGGCGACTACGGGCTGGAACCCCGCCTGCTGGAAAAGCTGCTCTGCAATGAGCCGGATGCTGTGGCGGGGACCCTGCAATACAAAGGGAGTGTCCCGCAGGTCTGCCAGATGGATGGTCTCCTGCTTTGCCAGTGGGTGGGAGGCAGGCAGGGACACCAGCAGTTCTTCGTGGGCAATGGGGATGTCGGTGATCTCGCTGCTGGTGGCACCGGCGCCCAGTGCCAGGTCCACTAGTCCCCGGGCGATGGCTCCCGGCTGCTCGGCGGCATACAGCTCGGTGAGGCTCAGGGAGATGTCCGGGTACCGGCGGGAGAACTGGTTGTAGATCTTGCTGAAGATGATGGCACCCCGGTTGGGGGCGGTGGCAAGACGGATCGCCTTGCGGTTGCCGCCGGTGACCTCTTTCATGGTCAGCAGCATACGGTTCTGCTCGTCAAGGATCTTCTGGGCGCATTCCACCACATACCGTCCCACGGCGGTGGGGTACAGGCGGCGGTTGTACCGCAGGAACAAAGCAAATCCAAAGGTGCGCTCGCACTCTGCCAGAAACTTGCTCAGCGCCGAGGGGGAGACGTGGAGCGCCTGCGCCGCATGGCTCAGATTGCCATAATTTGCAATGGTGGAAAGGTAATAATACTGACGGGTGTTCATAGCAGTTCCCTTTTGTTACAAAATGGTAAAAAGTCGGATTTTAGCCAGAAATCTGCAAAGTGCTGGGGAATATGGAAAAATCTTTCCATAATAAGTATAAAGGACCACAAAAGGAATTGCAAGCTGCTGTGAACAAATCGTTATGAAAAAACGGAATTCTTGTGTATCGTAAAGTGAAGCGGCAGGTTGTACAATAAAAGCACAGAGAGGGTAACACCTCAACCAACGCAGAATGATCACCGGAAAAGAAGGAGACTAACAATGAAGAAGATCACCAGAAGATCCATGCTCAAGGGCAGCGCCGTTGCTGCTGCAGCCCTTGCCCTGTCCGCCTGCGGCGGCTCCAGCTCCAGCACCGCTTCCTCCGCCAGCACTGCTGCATCCGCAGCCGGCACCGCTGCCGCTGACGGCATCGGCTTCCCCAAGAATGAGACCATCACGCTGGCAGTTCCCGGCAAGGCAGGCGGCGGTTCCGATCTGGCGATCCGTTACTACAGTGAGGGTCTGAACCGCATCTACGGTCTCAAGACCACCGTCACCAACTACGACTCCAACACCGTCGGCCACCAGACCGTCGCCAACGCAAAGCCGGACGGCACCACCCTGACGCTGGCTACCTCTTCACTGAACATCCAGTACATCACCGGCAACGCTACCGTAAACCCCATGACCGACTTCACCTTGATCGCCTGCCTGCAGGACAACGGCTTCTCTACACTGGCTGTTCCTGCAAACGCACCTTACGATGACTTTCAGGGCTTCGTCGATTACGCAAAGTCTCATCCCAATGAGCTGAACGCCGGTATGCCGGCTGCAGGTGCAAACACCTTCCTGTTCGGCAAGCTGTGCAGTGTTCTGGGCATCGAGCTGAACAAGGTTGAATGTGCTTCCGAGTCTGACCGTCTGACCAATCTGGCCGGTGGATTCATCGACATCGGTGTCGTGGGTCTGGGCAACGCTCAGGAGTATTCCAAGGCCGGCAAGCTGAAGGTCATCGGCACCGTGGCGGGCGACGGCATCACCATCGACCAGTACCCCGCTGAGCTGCCTGAAAACTACAAGACTCTGCAGGAGCAGGGTTTCAAGGACTGCTACATGCTGGTCTACCACTACCTGATGGGACCTGCCGGCATGGACGAGACCATGGTCAAGCAGATGAACGCAGCCATGGAAGAGGTTGTCAACGACCCCACTGTCCATGATGGCATCGCAGGCATCGGCCACATCCCCGGCTGGCACGACCTTGAGGAGTCCGAGGAGCTGCATCAGAAAGAGTACGATGAACTCGTCAACATCGCAAAGAACCTCGGTATGTACGTTCAGGGCTAACCCAAAATTCTGCCATCGACTGCACTTTTTATCTGCACAGAAGTCTTTCTCTGAAAAGTGTAGATCCTCCTAAATAGACAGCCCGGAGCTTCTCCTCTCCGGGCTGTTTTTGAGAAAAGCGAGAGGTACTTCCATGAAAATGAGACACGATATGGTAACAGGCATCGTTGGCTTGCTTACCTGTATTTTCTTCTTCATCATGACCCAGCAGGTCCGCCAGCCGGCCAATCTGCTGGAGCCGGGTCCCCGGCTGCTGCCGTATGTGGCTATCTTCCTGATCGGCATCAGCTCCATTGCCCTCATCGTCAAGGGCTACAAGGAGCGCGAGATTGCCGAAAAGCCCTATTTCCCCAAGGGCGGCGTGATCAAGGTCACCAAGAGCTTTTTGATGCTGGTGATCTACGCCGTGGCTATGACCTATCTGGGATTTGTGATCACCACCCCGTTTGCAACCGCCGCCTTTATCTATGATTTGAAGGGCAACAGCGAAGTTAAGCCCGTGTCCACCGTCATCATCTCGGTGGTCGTCACGGCTGTGCTCTACGCAATGTTCGTCTTTGCGTTCCAGATCAAACTGCCCGCCGGCGTTCTGTTCGGCGGCTAAGGAGGGAAAATAAATGGCTGCATATCTTTCTGCTTTACTGGTCTGCATGAAGCCGCTGAACCTGCTGCTGATCTTTGCCATGGTCGCGCTGGGCATCGTCTTTGGTGCAATCCCCGGTTTGTCCGCTACTCTGGGCATCGCTCTGCTGCTACCCATCACCTTTGGTCTTTCCACCGAGACTTCCTTTGTCATGCTGCTTGCCATCTGGATCGGCGGCGTGTCCGGTACCTTTATCTCGGCGGTGCTCATCGGCATCCCCGGTTCTTCCTCTGCCATTGCCACCTGCTTTGACGGCTATCCCATGACCCAAAAGGGACAGGCAAGCAAGGCGCTGGGCATCGGCATGACCGCTTCCTTCATCGGCACCGTGTGCTCTGTGGCGATCGCCACCGTGCTGTCCCCGGTGATCGCAGAGGCGGCTCTGCATCTGGGACCCTGGGAATACTTCTCCCTGTGCTTCTGCGCCATTACCCTTATTGCCTCCCTGTCCAAGGGCAACATCTTCAAGGGCATCATGTCCGCCGGCATCGGTCTGCTCATGGGCTGCATCGGCATGGACCCCATCAACGGCGCTACCCGCTTCACCTTTGGCAATGTGTACCTCACCTCCGGCATCAGCACCGTTGCACAGATGCTGGGTATGTTCGCCATGTGCCAGATCATCCGTGACAACGCCAAGGGCGAGGCAAAGATGCCCGATGTGGACGTCAAGAACATGAAGGGGCTTGGCATCGGCTTCAAGGACATCATCGAAAACATCAAGACCATTATCTTTGCATTCGCTTCCGGTCTGTGGATCGGCTTCTTGCCCGGCATGGGCTCCGGCATCTCCAACATGGTCGCCTATGGCTATGCCAAGGGCATCAGCAAGGAGCCTGAGACCTTCGGTAAGGGCAACCCCGCCGGTGTGTGGGCTTCTGAAACCGCAAACAACGCTTCTCTGGGCGGTGCCCTCATCCCCATGATGGCTCTGGGCATCCCCGGTGACGGCATCACCGCAATGCTCATCGCAGGCCTGACCATCCACGGCCTGCAGGCAGGTCCTCTGTTCATGACCGAGCAGCCGGACCTTGCCATGCTGATCTTTGCCTGCGTCATGGTGTCTGCCATCGTCACCTACCTGATCCAGATCGTCACCAAGCGCTGGTTCCCCTACATCCTCAAGATCCCCTATCACTACCTGTATACCGTCATTCTGGTCATCAGCTTCATCGGCGGCTACGGCATCTCCAACACCATGTTCAACATCTATGTCATGCTGGCTCTCTGCCTGCTGGCTCTGTTCATGAGTGTGGCCGGTCTGCCTACCAGCCCGCTAGTTCTGGCCTTCATCCTGTCCAGCAAGCTTGAGCGCTACTTCCGTCAGGGCATCAGCTACGCCCACGGCAGCTACGCACCCTTCTTTACCCGCCCGGTCTCCTTCATCCTGCTCATCATCGCCGTGCTGTGCGTGGTGTGGCCCTATGTCTCTGACCACCTGAAGGCAAAGAAGTCTGCAAAGGCTCCTGCTGCTGCCCAGAACATCGGCGAGGACATCAACGATGACTGAGCCGGAGCAGCTGCCTGCCCCTGAGCGGGTCTACGGTTCCCTTGCCTCCATGCTGCGCAAGTACGACCGCTACGCCCGGCAGGACGCTTTCCGGGGCAGCACCCCGGAGGAATTCCGGCAATGGCGGGAAGATACCCGAAGCCTTTTGCATTCCCTGTTGGGAACATGTAAAATGGAACGTGGTATACAAGATGCTCGCCGAATGGAGACCGTCTTCACAGAGGAGGGTATCCGCCGGGAGCACTGGAGAATCCAGGTGGAACCGGAGGTCTGGATGACCCTGTTCCTTTTGGCGCCTGCCGGCGCTGGAAAGGACACCCCGGTGATCCTCTGCCCTCCGGGGCACAACGGTGCCGGAAAGTACTCGGTCGCCGGTGTGCGGGACTACCCGCCCATTACCGAAAAGATCGACCACTACCATTACGATTACGGTCTGCAGCTGGCAAAACAGGGCTGCGTGACGGTGTGCCCGGACTGCCGGGGCTTTGGAGAGCGGCGGGAGGACCCGGAGGACACCCGGCGGCTGCCGGAAGGACTGAAGGGCGACTGCTACCGGCTGGCACACATGGGAGAGCCTCTGGGCATCCCGGTACTGGGGATGCTGACCTGGGACCTGGCAAGACTCATCGACTGGCTGGAAGAGGACCGGCGCTTCAACACAGACCGTCTGGGGGCCGTGGGGTTTTCCGGCGGCGGGATGCAGACGCTGTGGCTGGCGGCGCTGGACGACCGGGTAAAGTTTGCCGCCATCAGCGGCTATATGTACGGCTACCGGGACGCCCTGCTGACCCTGAACAACAACTGTTCCTGCAACTATGTGCCCCACCTGTGGGAGCATCTGGACATGGGCGATATCGCTAGCCTCATTGCACCCCGCCCGTTGTGGGTGCAGTCCTGCCGGGAGGACCGGCTCAACGGTCCCCGGGGCGTGGTAAACGCTCAGGAGCAGGTGGCGATCGCCGCCGAGGCGTACCGGCTGCTGGGTGCACCGGAAAACCTCCGGCACCAGATCTGCCCCGGCACTCACCAGTGGCACGAAGAAGACCTTGCAGAATATCTGACATTTCTTTTGGAGCATTCCATCAATAGCAAAGAGTAAGGGAGTTTTCCCCATGAACAAAAACGAGCTGCGCAATACCATCCTGTCCCAGATCCAGCTGCCCTGCATCGGCAAAAACCGGATGCAGGTGGAGCCGGTGCCGGGACAGATGCAGACCCGACAGCTGCAGCAGGCGATCGACGACCTCAGCCGGCAGGGAGGCGGAACGCTGGTCCTGCAGCCGGGCGTCTACCGCACCGGTGCGCTGCACCTGAAAAACGGCGTGGAGCTGCACCTTGCATCGGAGGATACTCTGGTGCAGTTTGTGCCCGATGACCCGGCAGAAAACTACCCGCTGGTGTTCTCCCACTGGGAGGCAAGTCCCTGCTACAATTTCAGCGCCCTGCTGTATGCCTGTGATGCACAGGACATTGCCGTTACCGGCAAGGGGGTGCTGGACGGCGGCGCCGATGCAGACCACTGGTGGAACTGGCATCATCAGGTGGAGACCTCCTGGTCTGAAAACAAGCCGGACCTGCAGCTTGCCGACCGCAGTGCCCTGCGCAGCATGAATCTGGGCGGGGTGCCGGTGGATCGGCGTATCTTTGGCGAAGGACACTACCTGCGCCCCAACTTCTTCCAGTCCATCCGCTGCCAGCGGGTGCTGCTGCAGGGGGTCACCCTCCGCAACAGCCCCATGTGGCAGCTGAACCCGGTGCTATGCAGCAGCGTGGTGGTGGACGGGGTGACCCTTTCCAGTCACGGTGCCAACAACGACGGCTGCGACCCGGAGAGCTGCAACGGCGTGTGGATCAAAAACTGCCGCTTTGACACCGGCGATGACTGTATCAGCCTGAAGTCCGGGCGGGACCGGGACGGCAGAGAGGCAAATGTGCCCTGCCGGAACATCCTGATCGAAAACAACGACTTTGCAGACGGTCACGGCGGCGTGGCACTGGGCAGCGAGATGAGCGGCGGCATCTACAATGTGCTTGCCAGCGGCAACCGATTCTCCAGCCCCAACCTGACCTATGCACTGCGGCTCAAGACCAACGCCCGGCGGGGCGGCGCTGTGGAGCGGGTCATGCTCTGCGACAGTGTGATGGACCACGTCCACGGGGCGGCGGTCCACGGTACCATGCTCTACGAGGATGGGCGCAACGGCGACAGCCTGCCGGTGTTCCGGGACATCACCATGGAGAATATCACCGCCCACGGCGGAGATTACGGCGTCTTTCTGGAAGCATTTCCGGAGGTGCCCATTACCGGGCTGGTGATGCGGAACATCACCATTGACGGGGTGCGCCAGTGCCTGCGCAGCATGAACTGGAAGGATGCGGTGGTGGAAAACGTTACCATCAACGGTAAACGGTTCCCCCGTCCCGGCTATGTCCGGATCCTGGGGGTGCCCTGCATCGGAGGCATGGTCACTGCCAGCGCCGAGAGCTGCGGTGCACAGGAGCCGCTGACCTTCTGCTGGGAGTCGTCTGAGGATAACAAAAACTGGACCCGGTGCGGCGGGGGAGAGACCATCGCAGTGCCTGACGGGGCGGCATACCTCCGGGCCAGCGCCGCAAACCCTGCCGGAGACCGGGAGAGCAGCCGCAGCTACCGGGTGCTGCCGGCACCGGCGCAGGGAGCCGCTCCCCGGCTGTACTGCCGTGGGATGCTGGACGCCCCGGAACTGGAGCGGGGCAGCGAGCCGGTGACCCGGCTGGAAGTAGCGCAGATGCTGCTGCCCCTCGCCGATGATCAGCTGCCTGCCCCGGAGCTGACGGATACCGCCGAAGAAGCGGCACGCCGGGCAGCGGCAAACCGGTTCTTCCCGCTGGAAAAGGGCTGCTTTGCCCCCCGGCGCACCATCTCCCGACAGGAGATGGCAACGGTGGCAATGCAGGCGTGCGGGGTGAACTACCGCAACGCATCCAGTACCATGCCGGTGTGCACCGACGTGGACCGGGTGGCAAACAACTACGGGACCAATGCAGCGCGGGCGCTGTATTTTGGATTCATGCAGCTGGAGGCGGACGGACGCTTTGACCCGGAGCGTCCGGTGAGCCGGAAAGAGGCTGTGGAGATCCTGGACCGGGTGGCAGATTTTGCCGGACTGTAAAAGGAGACAAAACGCATGTGGCTGGAGTATTTTGAACAGTATCTGGACCGGGTCTTTCCCCGGTTCCTCAGCGAAAAGCCCTGGAATTATAAAGACGACCTTTGCATGGTGGGGGCGGAGGACCTGTACTGCGCCACCGGCAGCGAAAGTTGGCGGGAGCCGGTGCGCCGGAACTCTTCCTTCCTGATGGACGACGCCGGCAGGGTGGCAAACTGGGTGCCCGGAGAACACAACATCGACAAGGTGAGCTTTGGCAAGTCCATGAGGATCCTGCGGGATGTTACCGGGGAGGCACGGTGGGCAGAGGGCGTGGAGCGCGCCTACCGCATTCTGGCGGACTACCCCCGCACCGTCACCGGGAACTTCTGGCACAAGGACATCTATCCGGATCAGGTCTGGCTGGACGGCTTGTACATGGGGATGCCCTTCTACGCCGCCTGCCTGACAGAAAACGGCGAGGACCACTGGGACGACATTCTGGACCAGTTTACCTCTGCCCACAAACTGCTGTGGGATGAGCAGCTGGGTCTGTACCGTCACGCCAACGACTGCTCCCGGAAGATGGAGTGGGCGGACCCGGTCACCGGGCAGAGCCCGGTGGTGTGGCTCCGTGCCGAGGGCTGGTTCCTCATGGCACTGGCGGACACCTACGAGATCGCAAAGGACCACACCCCCCGTGCCGGGGAGCTGTGCCCTCTGCTGAAAAACGCGCTGGACCGTCTGCTGCCCTATCAGGTGGCAGACACCGGCATGTTCCTGCAGGTGGTGGATCGGGCAGACCTGACCGGCAACTACTCCGAGACCTCCGGCAGCGCTATGGTCGCCTACGCCCTGATGAAGGGTGCACGGCTGGGAATGCTGCCGCCGGAATACGGGGAAAAGGGTAGCCGGGTGCTGGACGGCATCCGGGACACCTACCTGAAAAAGGGCGAGCAGGGCTGGGAGCTTCACGGCATCTGCGCCAGCGCAGGTCTGGGACCGGGACCGGACAACCGCACCGACCGCACCGGCACCCCGGAGTATTATCTGAGTGAAAAGCAGATGGTGGACAACCAGCACGGTGCCGCCGCCTGCATGATGGCGGTCAGCGAGCAGCTGCGCCGTGCATAAGAGTATGAGGTGATTATTATGGCAGAACGTTTGACCATCCAGATCAAAGACAACGACAACGTGGTGGTTGCCGTCCACGACCTGCCCGCAGGCACAAAGACCGAGAGCGGCGTGGTCACCCGGGATCCCATCCCCCAGGCACACAAGATCGCACTGGTGGATATCCCCGCCGGCGGCGAGATCATCCGCTACGGCGTGGTGCTGGGCTATGCAAAGAACGACATCCCCGCCGGCAGCTGGATCAACGAGCACATGTTGGACCTGCCGGAAAGCCCGGCACTGACCGATATGCCCTGGGGCACCGACATCAAGACCCCGGACCAACTGCCCACCCCGCCCCGGACTACCTGGATGGGCTACCGCAACAAGGTGGGTCCTGCCGGCACCCGCAATCTGCTGGGTATCGTCACCACTGTGCAGTGCGCTGCAGGCGTGGTGAAGGTGGCAGTGGAGCGCATCAAAAAGGAGCTACTGCCCAAGTACCCCAATGTGGACGGCGTGGTTGCCATCACTCATCCCTATGGCTGCGGCGTTGCCATCAACGCTCCGCTGGCATACATCCCCATCCGTGCCATCACCAATGTGATCCGTCATCCTAACTTTGGCGGTGAGGTCATGGTGGTGGGTCTGGGCTGCGAGAAGCTCACCTACGACCGGGTGCTGCCTCCGGAGGACATCAACCCGGAGAACTGCCTGACTCTGCAGGACTGGAAGGGTCACGATGCCATGATGCAGGCGATCCTGGACATGGCGGAGAAGAAGCTCCAGAAGCTGAACCTGCGCCACCGGGAGGAGCTGCCCCTCAGTGAGCTGCTCATCGGTATGCAGTGCGGCGGCAGCGATGCATTTTCCGGCATCACCGCCAACCCCAGCGCAGGCTATGCAGCGGATATGCTGGTAAAGGGCGGTGCCACCGTAATGTTCAGCGAGGTCACCGAAGTCCGGGACGGGGTGCCCATGCTTGCCGCCCGCTGCGTCAGCGCCGAGGTCCGGGACAAGCTTGCCGCCGAGATGAAGTGGTACGATGATTACCTTGCCGAGGGCGGTGTGGACCGGGATGCCAACCCCACTCCGGGCAACAAGAAGGGCGGTCTGGCAAACATCGTGGAAAAGGCAATGGGCTCCATTGCCAAAAGCGGCACCAGCCCCATCGTGGAGGTGCTGAGCCCAGCGGAGAAGCCCTCCAAGCACGGTCTGATCTTTGCCGCCACCCCTGCCTCCGACATCGTGTGCGGACCTTCTCAGGTGGCTTCCGGCATCGGTCTACAGGTGTTCATGACCGGTCGTGGCACCCCCTACGGTCTGGATGTGGCACCGGTCATCAAGGTGTGCAGCCGCAACGAGATGAAGGAGCAGTGGTTCGACCTCATCGACATCTCTGCCGGTCACGTTGCCACCGGCGAAGCGACCATTGCCGATGTGGGTACCGAGATCTTCAACCTGATCCTGGACGTGGCAAGCGGCACCAAGGAGCCTTACAGCGATCAGTACGGCTTCCACAACGATATGTGCATCTTCAACCCTGCCCCCATTACCTGAGGTGCAGCGCAAGATAGAGTACGAATACGGAAATCATTCAAACAACCTTATGGAGGGAACGATTATGAAAATCGGTTTTATTGGTCTGGGTATCATGGGCAAGCCCATGGCAAAGAATCTGCTGAAGGCAGGCTACACCGACCTGCTGGTGAACAACCGCAGTCAGGCTCCGGTGCAGGAGCTGGAGGCCGCCGGTGCAAAGGGCGCCACCCAGCAGGAGATCGGAGAGCAGTGTGATGTGGTCATCACCATGCTGCCTAACTCTCCGCAGGTCAAGGAAGTGATGCTGGGCGCAAACGGCGTGGCTTCCCACATGAAGCCCGGTGCAGTCTTTATCGACTGCTCTTCCATCAACCCGGTTGCTTCCAAAGAAATCTATGCCGAGCTGCAGAAGAAGGGCGTGGAGATGCTGGATGCTCCCGTCTCTGGCGGCGAGCCCAAGGCGATCGACGGAACCCTGAGCTTTATGGTAGGCGGCAAGCAGGAGATCTTTGACACCTACAAGCCGGTGCTGGACGCCATGGGCGCTTCCACCGTCCGCTGCGGCGAGGTAGGCGCAGGCAACACCACCAAGCTGGCAAACCAGATCATCGTGGCATGCAACATTCAGGCTCTTGCCGAGGCTCTGACTCTGGCACAGAAGGCAGGCGTGGATCCCGAGCTGGTGTTCCAGGCGATCAAGGGCGGTCTTGCCGGCTCTACCGTCATGAACGCAAAGGCTCCCATGATGATCGCAGGCAACGACAAGCCCGGCTTCAAGATCGACCTGCACATCAAGGACCTGAACAACGTTCTGGACTGCGCACACGCTGTGGGCGCTCCCGTGCCCATGACTGCCGAGGTGCAGGAGATCATGCAGTGGCTCCACAACCACGAGGGCGGTCAGAAGGACCACAGCGCCATTGCCCAGTACTACGAGTACCTGACCGGCATCCAGATCGGTCGCTGAGGATAAAGGAGCACAGATGATGAACACGGAATTTATGAAGGGCGTTGTGGTGCCCATCCTCACGGTCATTGACGGTGAGGAGAAGATCGACGAAGCGGGAATGCGGGATCAGGTGGAGTACGTCGTCCAGGGCGGCGTCTCCGGCATCCTTGCCTTTGGCTCCAACGGCGAATTCTACATGGTGGAAGAGGACGAGATGGAGCGTGGTCTGAAGATCATGGTCGATCAGTCCGCAGGTCGTGTGCCGGTGTACTTTGGCATCGGCGCCATCAGCACCAAAAAGTGCTGCCGTCTGGCACAGATGGCGGTCAAGAACGGCGCAGCTGCCGTCAGCGTGCTGCAGCCCATGTTCCTGAAGCCCACCTACGCCGAGCTGTATAATCACTTTAAGACCATTGCAGAAAGTGTTCCCGAAACGCCGGTTTTGTTGTATAATAATCCCGGGCGGGTGGGCTACACCCTCAGCGCACAGCTGGTGGAAGAGCTGGCACACACCGTGCCCAACATTGTGGGCATGAAGGATACCAGCGGCGACATCACCCAGACTTCCGAGTTCATCCGCCGCACCCGGGACGTGGAGTTCAAGGTCTTTGGCGGCAAGGATACCCTGCTGTACGCCAGCCTGTGCCACGGTGCTGTGGGCGGCGTGTGCACCGCAGCAAACTTTATGCCGGAGCTCATCACCGATGTGTACAATAAGTACGCCGCCGGTGATCTGGCAGGCAGTCTGGAGGCACAGTTCAAGCTGAACCCGGTGCGCCTGTCCATGGACGCTGCCAGCTTCCCCGTTGCCGCCAAGGATATGGCAAATCTCCGGGGACGCAAGGTAGGCGTGCCCTACCTGCCCACCCTGCCCACCCCGGAAGGGGCGGCAAAGCAGGGCTTTGTAAAGACTATGACCGAAGCCGGTCTGCTGTAAACCTGTGTAAAAGGAGGCTGCCCCATGAATCAGGCACTGCGTAAGGACGCCCAACAGATCCTTGCATCCAGCCTGCAGGCGGTGCTGCCGGACGAAGCGGTCCAGCGTGCCCTGCGGGACTTTGAACCCCACGGAGGTCGTGTTCTGCTGGTGGCTGCCGGTAAGGCAGCGTGGCAGATGGCGGCGGCTGCGGTGCGGACGCTGGGCAGGGTGGACGGCGGCGTGGTGGTGACCAAATACCACCACGTGAAGGGGGACATCCCCGGGGTGGTCTGCTGCGAAGGCGGACACCCGGTGCCGGACGAAGGCAGCTTTGCCGCCACCCAGAAAGCACTGGAGCTGGTGCAGGACCTGACCGCTGCAGACGATGTACTGTTCCTGCTGTCCGGCGGCGGCAGCGCCCTGTTTGAAAAGCCTCTGGTCCCCGGGGCAGAGCTGCAGGACATCACCGGGCAGCTGTTGGGGTGCGGGGCGGACATCGTGGAGATGAACACCATCCGCAAGCGTCTGTCTGCCGTCAAGGGCGGGCGGTTTGCCCGGCTGTGCGCTCCGGCACAGGTCTACAGCATCGTGCTCAGCGATATTCTGGGAGACCCGCTGGATATGATCGCCAGCGGTCCCGCCTGCCCGGACAGCAGCACCTGTGCCGATGCCCTGGCGATCGCAGAAAAATATCAGCTGAAGCTTTCCCCGGAGGCACGAGCACTGCTGGAGCAGGAGACCCCCAAGACGCTGGACAACGTCACCACCCGCATCACCGGCAGCGTCCGGGAGCTGTGCGCTGCCGCTGCAAAGGAGTGCAGCGCTCTGGGCTATGAGCCGGTCATGCTCACGGACCAGCTCTGCTGCGAGGCACGGGAGGCAGGCAGCTTTCTGGCAAGCATCCTGAAAAGCCATGCAGGGCAGGGCAGGAAACTTGCCTTTCTTGCAGGCGGTGAAACGGTGGTCCACCTGACCGGTAAGGGTCTGGGCGGACGGAATCAGGAGCTGGCTCTTGCCGCTGCCCCCGGCATTGCCGGGCTGGATGCAGCGGTGTTCTCCGTAGGCAGCGATGGCACCGATGGTCCCACCGATGCAGCCGGCGGCTATGTGGACGGAGAGTCCGCCGCCGCTCTTGCTGCAAAGGGGCTGGATGTGTTCGAGGTGCTGCAGAGCAACGATGCCTACCATGCACTGAAAGCAGTGAATGGTCTGCTGGTGACCGGACCTACTGGAACCAACGTGAACGATGTGGCAGTGGCACTGCTGCACGGCTGACAGGAAAAAGGAGGAACATCCCATGATCCAATTTGGTCTGCGTCTTCACGATGCGGAGAAGCTGCCCATGGAGCAGCTGCTTCCGCTGGTAAAGGAAAAGGGGTTTACCTGCGCACACCTTGCCCTCAGCAAGGCAATGAAGGAGTATCCCTGCGGTCCCAGCGCCCTGACCCCGGGCTACGCACTGTATCTGCGCCATCTGTTTGAGAAAAACGGCATTGACGTGGCGGTGCTGGGCAACTATCTGAACCTTGCACATCCGAACCCTGATGCGGTAAAGGATATGCAGGAAAAGTACTACGCCCATATCCGGTTTGCTAGCCTGCTGGGTTGCGGTATGGTGGGCACCGAGACCGGTGCGCCTAATCCGGAGTACAAGTTCTGCCCCGAGTGCCGCAGTGACAAGGCTCTGATCACTTTTATCAAAAATCTGAAGCCGGTGGTACGCTGCGCCGAGCAATACGGAGTGACAGTAGCGATCGAGCCGGTGGCACGGCACATCGTTTACGATGCAAAGCGTGCCCGGCTGGTGCTGGATGAGATCGGCAGCCACAACCTGCAGATCCTTCTGGACCCCGTCAACATGCTGAGCATGGACAACGTGGACCGCCGGGAAGAGGTCTTTGCCGAGGCGATTGAGCTGCTGGGCAAGGACGTGGCAATGATCCACTTTAAGGATTTTCTCCGTCATGACGCCGACGGTCAGCTGAAGGCGTGCGGCGCAGGGCAGGGCGAGATGGAGGATTACTCCACCATCCTGCGTTTCGCAAAGCAGGAAAAGCCCTTCGTCTTTGCTACGCTGGAAAATACCACCCCGGAAAATGCCGTGGCGTGCCGTGAGTTCCTGCAGAAACAGTACGACAACTGCTGAAGAAGGATATGACCGGAGGGGGCTGTTGCACAAGCTCCAACAAAAAGACCAGAGTTATTTAGCCGAAAGGCTTTACAACTCTGGTCTTTTGCTTTGGGTAGCTTGAGCGAGCGACAACCACCAGCTCCGCTGGTGGAGCAAAAATGCTTTAGCTACAAGATTCGAGCAAAGCGAGATGACAAGAAAATCATCGTCTTAGAAGATGTACTTTATGACACTGAACGAGATGCAGGAACTGGTTCGGGCTCAGAAAAACGTAGAACGATTTTTTGCGGAGGAAAAGGACATCATCGAAAAAGCGCAGACCCGATAAACGAATATCGCCGAGGAATCTTCCTGTTTTGGAGGGCTTCCCCGGCGACTTTTTTGACAAGCACTAATTATTGCTTTTTTGCCATGAACGTCTTTTGTCGGTATAGGGTAAAAGCGTTCCATAGAAAATAGGTTCTCTTTACGAGAAAAAATCTTGAAACGCCTTTGTTATAATGTTACAATATATACTATATAATAGTATATATATATTCAAAAAAGCTGCTGACAGCAGAACGAGAATGATATTGCGCAAGCACCTTCCTGAAATCGGTGAAGTGAAAATAAAGCCGGAATGAGACCGTCTGGGGCGGAGAAAGATTGGATAAAATGAAAAACTCTGGAATGAGCGAAACTATGCAGACCTTGACGCGGAAAAGCGTCTGTGTGATGCTGAGCCTACTGTTGCTACTGTCAGTCGTGCTCCCTGTGAAAGCTGCCGCGGAAACCGCCCCTGCAAAGGTTGTTCGTGTCGGCTCGTTTGAGGACACCTTCAACTATGTCAACGAAAAGGGCGCAAGAAAGGGCTACGGCTACGAATTGCTGGAGACCTTATCCGGCTACACAGGCTGGCAGTTCGAGTATGTGACCTGCGACTGGTCAAACTGCTTCGAAAAACTCAAAAACGGCGAGATCGACATTATGGGCGGTATTTCCTATACGGAGGACCGCACCGAGGAGATGCTGTTTTCAGACGAGCCGATGGGAGTGGAAAAATATTACCTCTACGCCGATCTCTCGCGCGCAGACATCTCCGCCTCCGACTTCAAGACGCTGAACGGCAAGAAGATCGGCGTTCTGATGGGAACGGAGCCGGAAGTGATGCTGACCGAGTGGGAAGAAAAATACGGCCTGGAAACGGAACACGTCAACATCTCCAACAACGAGGATGTGAAGCAAAAGCTGGCAAACCACGAGATCGACTGCTTTGTTTCGCTGGAAGAATCCTTCTGGGCAGAGCGTGGCATCTCGACCATAACCCGTGTGGGAGAATCCGGCATCTACTATGCGATCAACAAAAACCGGCCTGATATCAAGGAAGAACTGGACGATGCGATGCGCGCATTGGACGAAGCTGCGCCTTTTTATACGGCGGATCTGTATAAACGGTATTTCTCAATGGATTATACGCCCATCCTTACAGGGGAGGAAAAGGCGTGGCTCAAAGAGCACGGCGCCATCAAGATGGGCTTTCTGATGAGTGACAGCGGCGTCAGCACCTTTGACCCTGCCACCGGGGAGTTTACCGGGGTAATCACGGACTATATTCAGTTTGCAGCAGATTGTCTGGGCAATCAGGAACTGGAATTCCAGCTGGTCGGCTATGACAGCAAGGAAGCAGAACTGGATGCGCTGAAATCGGGCGAGATCGACATGATCTTCCATGTCGACCAGAACCCCAATCTGGCGGAAGAGTATCACTTTGCCTGTACCAACACAACATGGACCTCAAACCTGATGGCAGTCACGAACAAACAGCACTTTAACGAAAACAATGTAAACCGCATTGCCGTTCCCCAAAACAAACTCTCCCTGAAAAAGTACCTTGCGTTTTATTATCCGCAGTGGGAGATCGTGGACTGCGATACACAGGAGGATGCCGCAAAGCTGGTCAAAGACGGGCAGGTGGATTGCTTTGTTACCGGGATCAGCAGTGAGAATAAATACAGCAAGAAATACAGCTTTTACAGCGTTCCGCTGTTGAACCCTGTAAAATCCTGCTTTGCGGTCAATAGCGGAAACCGCAGCCTGTTGTCCATCCTGAACAAAACGATCAAGGCAATGCCTGTTAATATGCTTGCCGGCGCGCTTGCGATGTATAAGAGCTCCGCGCGGAAGGTTACCCTGAGCGATTTTATAAAGGATAACTTCTTTAAGGTTATGTTGATCAGCAGCATTGCTGTTGCAGTTGTTCTGCTCACGATTTTGATGCTGCTCCAGAAGGCGCGTAAAGCCGAAGCTGCTGCAAGGAAAGCCGCAAACGATACGCAGGAACTGAATGCAAAATTGCAGGTCGCCGTGGAAAAAGCAGAGAGCGCGAACCGCGCCAAGTCCACCTTCCTGTTCAATATGTCCCATGATATCCGCACCCCCATGAACGCCATTATCGGTTACGCAGACCTTGCCTCCCGGCATCTGGATGACCCTGCAAAGCTGGAAAAATACATGGAGAATATTCAGATATGCGGACAGAACCTGCTGGTGCTGCTGAGCAATGTGCTGGACCTTGCCCGAATTGAGAACGACAGGACGGAGATCGAATATTCTGTTTCGGATATCGAAAAAGATTTTCGTAACTGCATTGCGATGTTCCAGAATCAGGCAGACAGCAAGGGACAGACGCTTACGGTGACAACACATCTGCTGTATCCGTATGTCTATGCGGATATTCCGCACCTGACCGAGATCTGCACAAACCTCGTCAGCAACGCAGTCAAATACACAGGTGCCCGCGGTACGATTCGCTGCGATATCACGCAGAAACCCGGCAAAAAAGAGGACTGGTGCGATACGGTAATCACGGTTGCCGATAACGGCATCGGGATGTCGCAGGAGTTCCAGAAGCACATCTTTGAACCCTTTGAGCGGGAACGCACTTCCACCGTCAGCAAAGTGGAAGGCAGCGGCATCGGGATGGGCATCGTGAAAAAGCTGGTCGGGCTGATGGGCGGCACCGTGGAAGTGGAGAGCAAGATCGGTGTTGGCTCCATGTTTACCGTGACCATTCCCTGCCGCATTGCGTCGCAGGAAGAAACACAGGCGAAACGAGAGACCACTCCTTCGGACGAAAAGAGCCTGTGCGGTATAAAGATCCTGCTGACCGAGGACAACGACCTGAATGCAGAGATCGCCACCGAACTGCTGCGGGAAGAAGGCTGCGCGGTAGACCGCGCAAAAGATGGCATGGAATGCGTGGATATGCTGGAAAAGGCTGCGAACGGAACTTACCGGCTGATCCTTATGGATATCCAGATGCCGGTGATGAACGGCTACGATGCGGCAAAAAAGATACGGCAGATGGACGACCCTCAAAAGGCAGGCATCCCCATCATCGCTATGACTGCAAATGCCTTCTCCGAAGATAAACAGGCGGCACTGGATGCCGGGATGAACGACCATGTTGCAAAGCCGATCAATATGAATGTCCTTGTACCGACCATCCGGAAATACCTTTGATGCGGACAGAAAGCTGTGCAGAAGGACGTTCTCAGACCGCAGCACACCGATAAACGAATACCGCCGAGGACTCTTCCCATTTTGGGAAGATGTCCTCGGCGGCTTTTTTAGTTTATATAGCAGCGGTCCTGTTTTATAAGCCAATCTTCACACAGCCGCTGGGCTTCGTCCT
>OLRF01001194.1_pt1 | contig 28227 bp, 26 predicted proteins | sample 1672061 | NCBI WGS metagenome assembly OLRF01 (sample SAMEA3136641, study PRJEB25190) | human gut metagenome | reverse complement strand
TTTTGCTGACTTTGCAAGATTTTACAACATTTCTCTCTTTGAGATACTGTGGATTTCCCTGAAAACGAGGCAATGTTGTAAATTTTCCTGAATTTTTAAATTTCTACAATATGAATCCGAATAAATGTTGTAATTTTCCCAGATACTCCTAAAATTTACAACATTGCATCATTTTTATGTCTGCTTTGCCTGCGATATAGGCCGAAATGTTGTAGAATCTTTATAATTTTCAAAAATTCTACAACATTCTGCTTTGGCAGGTGGTTTTCATGCGGCAACGCCGATACAATCTAATATTGGGTTCATTGTAACACCAAAACGCTTTTCGGCATAGAGAAAAGGGTGCAGGCTAGATTGTTTCATTTTCCGCGTATGATAATATAAATTTTCGGAATGTAAATGATGCAGGGAGGCTGCATACAAGGAAGTGCACATGAGAAAAGGAGTCTTGAAAAAATGATAATCAATTGTATTTTTGTGGGGTTAGGAGGCTTTGCAGGCTCAGTTTTTAGATATTTGATAGGCTTGGTGCCACTATGCAAAAATAGTGAATTTCCGGTCAATACCTTGTTGATCAATGTAATTGGAGCCGTAATCATAGGAATGCTTGCTAAAGGAGCAGAATCATTTGAAAGCTTCAACCCTAATATGATGCTGTTCCTTAAAGTCGGTTTGTGCGGAGGCTTCACAACCTTTTAGACTTTTGCGCTGGAGTCGTTCGGGCTTTTGGAAACGGGGAAATTTCTTACATGCGGCATATATGTCGTGGCCAGCGTGTTTTTGTGCATTGCAGGAGTGGCAGCCAGTACGGTGATAGTAGGCCGGCTGGCCGGATAATTAGCAACGCGGCGATGAGCGGCCAAATGGTAGGTTTGCCGGATAATGAGAAACATAGGATTCAGAAATGGCCTGGTTGACTGATAAGTGACGCAATAGCTGAGCTATTAGGCGCAACTGGGTGCGTAAAGGAGAATCAGGGGTCGAGATATTGGCCACAACTGAGTGCGCAAAGGAGAATCAGCAGCCGGGATGTTGGCCGCGGCTGGGTGCGCAATGGGGAGTCAAGTCATAGCTATTGGCGCAGGTCTGCAGGTCTGGAGGACTTCTGGCCGGCTGGCCGGACGCGCCATGACTGGGCTGCTTGGAAAGCGGCAGCATGACAGCCAGGTCTTTTTGCAAACAAATACAGTATCTGGCAAGAAAAAGTTGAATTATTGCAGGGGCGAGTATATAATAAACAAGTACGTAAAAAGTTAACTGCAAAATATCACATAAAAATGAGAGGAGCTTATTAGTAAATGAAGAGAGAAAACTTCCAGTCAAGGATTGGTTTTCTGCTGGTAAGTGCCGGTTGTGCCATAGGCATAGGAAACGTGTGGAAATTCCCTTACGTAGCAGGAGAAAACGGCGGAGGCGTATTCGTCCTTTTCTACCTGCTGTTCCTGCTTATCATGGGCGTACCGGTTCTGACCATGGAGCTGGCGGTTGGTCGCGCCAGCAGAAAGAGCGCAGTAAACGGATATAAGACTCTGGAAAAGCCGGGAAGCAAGTGGCATATCCACGGATGGTTCTGCATGCTCGGCTGTTACCTGCTGATGATGTATTACACGACGGTTTCCGGATGGATGACAGACTATTTCATCAAATTTGCTGCCGGGGATTTCCCGTCGGGAATGACCATGGATGAAGTCGGAGGAGTTTTTAACGACATGCTGGCCAATCCCGGTGAAATGGGAATATGGATGGCAGTTACCGTCATAATAGGATTCATAGTATGCAGCTTTGGTTTGCAGAAAGGCCTTGAGAGGATTTCTAAAATAATGATGGCGGCGCTCATAGTGCTGATCGTAGTTCTTGCTGTACATAGCGTCACTTTAGAAGGCGCGATGGAGGGCGTCAGGTTTTATCTCATGCCTGACTTCGAGAGGGCTGCTGAGGTAGGCATAGGTCAGGTTATGATGGCTGCCATGAATCAGTCGTTCTTTACCCTCAGCCTTGGTATCGGAGCCATGGAAATTTTCGGCGGATATATGAAGAAAGATCACACTCTGACCGGAGAAGCTGTCCGTATATGCGGTCTGGATACATTCGTTGCCGTGATGGCGGGAATGATAATTTTCCCTGCATGCTTTTCCTTTGGAGTACAGCCGGATTCAGGCCCGTCGCTTATCTTCGTCACGCTGCCTAACGTATTCGTGAATATGGCCGGAGGCAGAATTTGGGGGGCTCTGTTCTTCCTGTTCATGACATTTGCCAGCTTTACGACGGTCATTGCCGTGTTTGAAAATCTTCTGGCCAGCTGCATGGATAACTTCGGATGGAATCGTAAAAAGGCAGTTATCGCCAATCTTATCTTTGTGCTGATAGCCAGCCTGCCGTGCGTGCTTGGATACAACGTATGGAGCGATCTTTCTCTGATAGGAGGAAGAGACGTGCTCGACAGCGAGGACTTCCTGGTAAGCAATCTTCTGCTGCCTTTAGGTTCGCTCATATATCTGCTGTTCTGCGTCACCAAATGGGGCTGGGGCTTCGACAACTATCTTGAAGAGGCCAACACGGGAACTGGAATCAAAATGTCGAGGAAATTCAAATATTATTTCCAGATATTGCTTCCGGTGCTGATCGTGATAATTCTCGTGCAGGGACTGATATAACCGGCATGGTTTGGCTCAGGACGAGTCAGGCCAGGCTGGCTCGGCTCTAGGCCGAAGCAACGAATATCCGGCCGGTGCACAGTTTCGGTCAGCTATAACAGTTTGAAAAATAAAAAAGCGGAGACATGAGGGTTGAATGAGGTGAGCTGGAAAAATCCAACTTTTGGAGCCACCTCAGGATAAAGCCAACATGCTCTCCGCTTTTATGTTACATGTTCTCTGTTTTATGCTACATTTTCTTCACTTTTATGTTATCTGAATATATCCATCTTTTCGATGCGGTCGAAAGCCTCAGCCAGTTTATCGACTCCCACCGTACATGCTATCCTTATGTATCCCTCGCCGCAGTCGCCGAAAGCGCTGCCCGGCAGAGTTAAGACGTGGGCTTCCTTTAATATCCGGTCGGAAACTTCGGCAGAACTTAAACCGGTCTTTTTTATGTTGAAAAAGAGATAAAATGTACCCTTGGGACTGAGGACAGACATGTTAGGAATCTTGTTTATCCTCTCAGCTGCATAAAAAACTCTGCTCTTATATTCCTCCCTCATCGCAGGCTGTATCTCATGTCTGTGCTCCATGGCGTAGAGGGCGGCGCGCTGAGATACTGACGGGTAGGTGAACACCAGCTTTTCGCTTATCTGGCGAATCACGTTTACTATGTAGTCCGGCGCGATGATGTGGCCTATTCTCCAGCCTGTCATGGTGAAATCCTTGGAAAAACTGTTGATGACTATGGTCCTTTCCCTCATGCCAGCCACCTGAAGCATAGACATGAAAGGATTTTGGAAAGAATAGAGCGTATATATCTCATCTGAAATGACGATCAAGTCCTTTTCCCTGGCCACACGGGCGATGTTCTCCATCGTTTCCTTTGTAAAGCAGTTGCCGGTAGGGTTGTTAGGCGTGTTTATCACGATGGCCTTGGTTCGCTCCGTTATCAGCGCTTCGAGCCTTTCCACATTTATCTGAAAATCCTCTTCCTCCAGGGTATCCAAAACGACTGGAACGCCGCCGGCCAGCTGGATCTGCTGCGGATACTGAGTATAATAAGGGGCGTGGATGATCACCTCGTCGCCGGGGTCGAGGATGGCCTGCAGAGACAGATTCATTGCCAGGCAGGCACAGGAAACCATGATTTCCTCATCACTGACGGGAACGCTGAGAGCTTCCCTGTAGTAGTCTGCTATGGCGGCACGCAGCTCAGGGTCTCCACGGAAATCGGTGTATTTCGTATGACCGGCCAGAGCGTCCTCCATGGCGGCCTTTATTATCCTGCTGTCGGTCACAAGGTCGGGATCGCCCAGGCTTAAGTTTATGCAGTCGTCAAACTTTCTGGCAAGCTCGTAAGAGCTGCTCATGGCTGTGCTGTAGTCTTTCCAGAATCTCTTGGAGATAAATCTGTGTTTCATTTCGTCACCTCAATAAATTTAGTCAAGTAATCAGATTTAGTTTTTATGATATCACCATTTGCGGTAAATAGCAAATTTCATATTGAAAATACTCTGAAATATGTTTAAAATTATATAGTATGAAATTTTTCAAGAAAGGTATCTAGATATATATGCCAAAAACGTTAAGAGCAGTAGGAGCATGTCTTGTGACATCGACATTTTTCGGACTCAGCTTTATTTTCATTAAGATGTGCGTGACAGAAATACCATTGTTCACCATGCTCGCGTGGAGAAATATAATCGCGCTTATAGCCATGACCGTGTGTGTCATGACAGGAATACTGAAAGTCAATCTCAAAGGAAAAGACCTTAAACCGCTGCTGGTGCTGAGCCTCTTTCAGCCCATATTGTATTACATACTGGAAGCTTTGGGCGTAAAACTGACTACAGCCTCGGAAAGCGGCATAATCATCGCCTGTATCCCTATCATGACGATGATTTTCAGCATAATATTCCTTAAAGACAAGCCTACGAAACTTCAGAGCTTTTTCATGGTGCTGACAGTCGCAGGAGCCATTATAGTGGCCGGAATAGGCGGTCTTCAGACGTCGAGCAATTTGTTGGGATATTTCATACTCATACTGGCCGTATGCAGCGACGCGGCGTATTCCATAACTTCGCAGAAACTCAAGGACTTTACCAGCGCGGAAAAGACTTACGCCATGTGCATCACCGGAACGGTAGTTTTCACGGTCTGTGCTCTTGTAGACAGCGGAGTCAACGGAACTATGAAAGATCTGGTTACGCTGCCTTTTACCAATATGGGATTCCTGGCCTGCGTGCTGTATCTGGCCCTCGGCTGCAACATAATCGCTTTCCTCTGCTCCAATTATGCCATATCGATAATCGGAGCGACGAGAAGATCGGCGTTTGCCGCTGTTTCCACAGTAATAACAGTCGTCGCCGGAGTGTTTTATCTGCATGAGCCGTTTTCATGGCTCCAGGCGCTTGCCACCGTAATGATCCTGGCTGGAGCTACAGGCGTAAATTTCGCAGGCAGAAAAGACGGAGGAACCGAAAAGCTTCCTGACAAAAAATAGCGAAAACACGAGACAAAAGACAGTGAAAACTTGACAATACTTGAGTGAAAACTGTCTTTTATATTATTAAAGAAGGCTAAAGCTTAAGATTAGAGATGGTCAAAGCCTAAGCTTAAGCCCGGGACGGCCAGAGCTTAAGCTCAAATAAAAGTAAAAGGTTAAAATTTTTGGAGGAACCGAGATGACTCTTAAAGATTTAAAAATCGGCGAAACAGCCCGAATAGCTTCAGTCGGAGGCGAAGGCGCTCTGCGGCAGCATTTCCTTGATATGGGAGTGATCCCGGGAGCAAAGATCACGCTGATCAAATACGCGCCCATGGGAGACCCGATGGAATTCAGGATACACGGATACGAACTGACTCTCAGGGTGGCAGACGCCGAAAAGATAGAGATTTCAGAAGAACCGGAAACTGAGAAAAATGCCGGAATCGGCGATTTGATAAATAAGAAATATATCAGCAGTAAAAATAAAGCTCACCCGGGTCTGGGTGAAGGCGGAAAATATCACGTTAAAGCGGAGGAAAATCCCCTGCCTAAGGAAAAGGTCATAACCTTTGCTCTCGCAGGGAATCAGAACTGCGGCAAGACCACACTGTTCAACAGGCTGACCGGCTCCAACCAGCACGTGGGAAATTTCCCCGGCGTGACGGTGGACAAGAAGAGCGGCAGCATCAAGGGATATGACAAGACACTCATCACCGACCTGCCCGGGATATACTCCCTTTCCCCGTACAGCAGCGAAGAAATGGTGTCACGCCGTTTTGTCCTCGAGGAAAAACCTGACGGACTGATAAATATAGTCGACGCTACCAACATCGAGAGGAATCTCTACCTCACCATGCAGCTGATGGAACTGGACGTGCCGATGGTTCTGGCGCTCAACATGATGGACGAAGTCAGAGGCAACGGCGGCACGATACATATAAATGAAATGGAAGAAATGCTTGGCATTCCGGTCGTGCCGATTTCAGCGGCAAAGGGAGAGGGTATAGACGAGCTGGTCAGCCATGCGGTTCATGTGGCCCATTATCAGGAAAAGCCGGGCAGAAATGATTTCTGCGACAGAGACGAAAACGGCGGCGCCGTCCACAGATGTATCCACGGAATAATGCACCTCATTGAGGACCATGCCGCCAGTGCGGATATTCCTTTGCGTTTTGCGGCGAGCAAGCTCATAGAGGGCGACGAAACCGTAACCGCGGCCCTCGGCCTCAGCGACAATGAAATGGAAACCGTCGAGCACATCATTCTTCAGATGGAACAGGAGAGAGGCCTTGACAGGGCCGCTGCCATCGCCGATATGAGATTTTCTTTCATAGAGAAGCTGGCGGAAGCGACAGTCGTCAAGCCAAGGGAGAGCAAGGAACACGAGAGAAGCCGCAGGATAGATGAAATCCTGACTGGCAAATACACTGCGATTCCAAGCTTCATAGGTATAATGGCCCTTGTATTCTGGCTGACGTTCAACGTGATAGGAGCGTGGCTGCAGGAACTGATGGAAGCCGGAATAGACCAGCTGACGAGAGCCTTGGACATTTTCCTCTATGACATAGAAATCAATCCTGTGATACATTCGCTGATTATAGATGGAATATTTGCCGGCGTGGGCAGCGTCCTCAGCTTCATACCCCTTATAGTCATCCTGTTCTTCTTTCTTTCACTGCTGGAGGACAGCGGCTATATGGCCAGGGTCGCCTTTGTCATGGATAAGCTCCTGAGAAAGATCGGACTTTCGGGAAGAAGCATAGTGCCTATGCTCATAGGCTTCGGCTGTACCGTTCCGGGAGTCATGGCCAGCCGCACGCTGCCGTCGGAAAGAGACCGCAAGATGACCATAATCCTTACGCCGTTTATGAGCTGCACGGCCAAACTGCCGATTTACAGCTTCTTTACGTCGGTATTTTTCCCGGGACATGGGGCCGTAGTGATGATTTCACTTTATCTGCTGGGAATATTGACGGGAATCCTGTGCGCGCTTCTTTCAAAGAACACGCTGTTCAAGGGAGAGGCGGTCCCTTTCGTCATGGAACTGCCCAACTACAGGCTTCCCGGAGCAAAGAACGTGGCTAGACTTTTGTGGGACAAGGCGAAAGACTTCATACAGAGAGCTTTCACTGTAATTTTCATAGCCTCCATCATCATCTGGTTATTAAAGACCTTTGATTTCAGCTTCAATATAGTCAGCGACTCGAAGGACAGCATGCTGGCAGTGATAGCCGGTTTCATAGCTCCGGTGTTTACTCCTTTGGGCTTCGGAAACTGGCGCATCTCGACCGCGCTTATCGCCGGTTTCATGGCGAAGGAAAGCGTCGTTTCGACGTTGTCGGTACTGTTCGGCGGTACGGAAAGCCTGCTGGCTACGCTGACTCCGCTCACGGCGGCTTCTCTGCTGGTCTTCTGCCTGCTGTACACGCCTTGTGTGGCGGCCATCGCCTCGATAAAGCGAGAGCTGGGCGGCAAGTGGGCGCTGGGTATCGTCGTGTGGCAGTGCGCCATCGCCTGGGCTGCGGCCTTTGTCGTGCGTATCATAGGAACGGCTATGGGATTTTAGATTTTGATATAAATGTTGTGAAAAATCGGGATACAGATGTATCCCGATTTTTTTATGGCTGCGCCCGGCGGCGAGACTGGCCTTGCGGTGGACAGCCCTGGGCTGATCAAAAGCAGGTCAATATATTACGTGATCGATAAAAAACAATAGAAAAACCGCGCCAAAAACAGTATAATGACAATTAGCAGAAAGTATATAAAAAAGATATGGAGGGTGGATATGGCAGTATTGATAAACGGACGCGACCTGACCATTGAAGAGGTCATCCGCGTATGCCGCGAAGATGAAGAGGTAAAACTCGCAGAAGAAGCCGTTGCAGCGGTAAATAAAGCCCGGGCTTATATCGAAAAAAAGCTTAAAGAAAAAGCCGTGATATACGGACTTACGACAGGCTTCGGCAAGTTTTCCAACGTGGTGATTTCACCGGAAGAGACGGAAAAACTGCAGAGAAATCTGATAATAAGCCACACATGTACCATGGGGAACCATTATCCCAGACATTACGTCAGGGCAGCCATGCTGCTGCGCTGCAACGCCCTCGCCAGAGGTAACTCAGGCATCAGACTTGAAACGCTGCAGACGCTGATAGACATGATAAATAAAGGCGTCCATCCGGTAATACCGGAGAAAGGCTCTCTGGGAGCATCCGGAGATCTGGCACCTCTTTCACATATAGCTCTTGGCTTGATAGGCGAGGGAGAAGTAGAATATAAAGGGCAGATCATGCCGGCGGCCGAAGCGATGAAAAAAGCTGGAATACGCCCTGTGACACTTGCAGCCAAGGAAGGTCTCGCACTCAACAACGGAACCCAGATGATGACAGCCATAGGACTGAACGTAGTCTGGGACGCGATGAAGCTTCAAAAAGTAGCCGACATAGCCTGCGCCCTTACCGATGAAGCACTGCATGCCATAAAGAAAGCCTACGACCCTAAGATACAAGAACTCAGAGGCCACCAGGGCCAGAAAGATTCGGCGGAAAATCTCAGAACACTGCTTGAAGGTTCGGCCAACGCCCTTCCTCTGCAGCCGTCAAAAGTCCAGGACGCTTATGCCCTAAGATGCGTTCCTCAGATACACGGCGCGTCGAGAGACGCGATAAAATACGCATACGATATGGTTTCCAGGGAAATAAATGCCGTGACGGACAATCCGCTGGTTTTTCCGGACGAAGACGAAGTCATCAGCGGCGGAAACTTCCACGGACAGCCCATGGCGCTGACCTTCGACTTTTTAAAGATAGCCGTTTCGGAGTTTGCCAGCGTTTCTGAGAGAAGAACCGAGAGGCTGGTCAATCCTGCGCTTTCCGAGGGTCTGCCGGCGTTCCTGACAAAATACGGCGGAGTTTGCTCCGGGTTTATGATCGCTCAGTATGCGGCCGCTTCCATGGTTTCTGAGAACAAGGTATACGACCATCCTGCCTCGGTGGACTCGATTCCGTCGTCGGCCAACCAGGAAGACCACGTTTCCATGGGAACCACTTCCGCCAGAACCGCGGCCATGGTTTTGGACAACGCGCAGAAAGTTATAGGAATAGAAATTGCCGTTGCAGCACAGGCTATCTGGCTCAGACAGGAAATGGGCGAAGCAGGAATTGATAACCTGGCTCCGGCCACCAGGGCGGCCTATGATTATATCAGAAAAGTTTCCGCCCCTGTGGAGGAAGATATAATAATGCACGGCGAGCTGGCAAAGTTCGATGAGATGATCAAAGACGGAAAACTGCTTGAAGCGGTTGAAAAGGTAGTGTCTTTAAAATAGAAGTTTAGAGGGAGGTCAATAAAATGTTGGATAATAAAGCTATAGAATCAGCCATGACGATAAGGCTGGACAATGAATATCCCGAGTATCCGGAGTTTGCGGAGGGCATAAGGAGAGCTCCCGACAGAGGATTTCGCCTGACAAAGGAGCAGACGAAGATAGCTCTCAAGAATGCCCTGAGATACGTTCCCGAAGAGCTTCACGAAAAGTTGGCTCCTGAATTTATGGAGGAGCTGACTTCCAGAGGAAGAATATATGCCTACAGATACAGACCGGCCGGAAAGATATACGGAAAGCCGATAGACCAGTACAAGGGCAAGTGTCTCGCAGGCAAGGCTTTTCAGGTCATGATAGACAACAATCTGGACTTCGACGTGGCGCTCTACCCTTACGAGCTGGTTACGTACGGAGAGACAGGCCAGGTGTGCCAGAACTGGCTGCAGTACAGAATGATAAAAAAATACCTGGAGGAACTGACCGAAGAACAGACACTGGTCGTAGAGTCGGGACATCCGCTGGGATTGTTCCCATCTAAGCCGGAGGCTCCGAGAGTGGTGATCACCAACTCCATGATGGTGGGCATGTATGACAACCTGGACGACTGGGAAATAGCCGAAGAAATGGGCGTGGCCAACTACGGACAGATGACCGCCGGAGGCTGGATGTACATAGGGCCGCAGGGCATAGTCCACGGAACTTTCAACACGATTTTGAACGCAGGAAGAAAATATCTCGGCGTTGCGGAACAGGGCGACCTTACAGGCCATACTTTTGTTTCCTCAGGTCTCGGCGGCATGAGCGGCGCACAGCCTAAGGCGGCCAACATAGCCAGAGCAGTGGGAATCTTTGCCGAAGTTGACATTTCAAGGATAGAGACCAGACATGCTCAAGGCTGGGTCGACGTGGTGATGGACGATCTGGACGAGGTTTTCACCCTGGCCTCGAAAAAATTAGAAGCAAAGGAAAGTATTTCCATAGCTTATCACGGCAACATCGTCGATCTGCTGGAAGCGGCAGTGGAAAAGGATTTCCGCATAGACCTGCTTTCTGACCAGACTTCATGTCACAATGTGTATAACGGAGGCTACTGCCCGGCAGGCATGACATTTGATGAGAGAACCAAGCTGCTCCACGAGGACAGAGACCTGTTCCGAAAAGAAGTAGACAAGACGCTCCACAGACATTACAAAGCCATCAAGGCTCTGACCGAAAAAGGAACGTATTTCTTCGACTACGGCAACTCTTTCATGAAAGCCATGTACGACGCCGGAATCAAAGAAATTTCAAAGAACGGATACGATGACAAAGACGGCTTCATCTGGCCGTCCTACGTTGAGGATATAATGGGGCCGATACTGTTCGATTACGGATACGGACCTTTCAGATGGGTTTGCCTTTCGGGAAAACCAGAGGATCTGGACGCTACTGACAAAGCTGCTATGGACTGCATAGATCCTAGCCGCAGAGCTCAGGACAGGGACAACTGGGTTTGGATAAGAGATGCCAAGGCCAACAAGCTGGTGGTGGGAACTCAGGCACGAATCCTCTATCAGGACGCTGAGGGCAGAACGAGGATAGCCCTCAAATTCAACGAGCTGGTGAGAGAGGGAAAGATAGGGCCTGTGATGATGGGAAGAGACCACCACGATGTTTCAGGAACAGATTCGCCTTTCAGAGAAACTTCCAACATAAAGGACGGTTCCAACGTGATGGCCGACATGGCCGTACAGTGCTTCGCAGGAAACGCTGCCAGAGGCATGTCTCTGTGCGCTCTGCATAACGGCGGAGGCGTAGGCATAGGAAAAGCTATAAACGGTGGCTTCGGTCTGCTGCTTGACGGCAGCGAGAGAACCGACGAGATAATCAAGTCGGCTATGATGTGGGACGTAATGGGCGGCGTAGCCAGAAGAAACTGGGCTAGAAACGAAAACGCCCTTTCAACGGCGGCCGAATATAACAAGAATTATGCCGGAAAAGGCCACATAACGATACCGTTCATTGCCGACGACGCTTTAGTCGAGGCAGCCGTTGAAAAGTTCGTAAAATAGGTAAGTTCGTAAAATAGACAGGCGGCCGCGCAGCAGACTCAGTAGCCGCCTGCAGCCGCTGGTTCGGCGGCAGCCTACGCGCCGAGAACCCAGCAGCCGGAGGAGAAAGGATTCAAAAATATGATATACACTCCGCTTACGATGAAAGCGATGAAGCTTGCATATGACGCACACCACGGCCAGAAAGACAAAGGAGGCGTTCCTTACGTGTTTCACCCGTTTCACCTTGCCGAGCAGATGGATGATGAAATATCCGTATGCGTCGCGCTTCTTCACGACGTTGCGGAGGATACCGACATAACGCTGAAACAGCTGGCGGAAGAATTTCCGCCTGAGATAATTGAACCTCTCAGTCTTCTCACCCACAGTAAAGATATGGATTATTTTGATTACGTGAGAAATCTTAAGTCAGACCCGACAGCAAGAAAAGTCAAGCTGGCTGATATGGCTCACAACTCCGACGAGACGAGGCTTTCCGGCGTTTCAGACGGCGTACCGGCCGTGACAGATGAGCAAAAGCTCAGGTTGAGGGAGAAATATAAAAAGGCGCGGGAAATACTGCTGGAGGGGTAACCGTTTTCGCTTGTTTGTCCACCCGGCACACATCCGGCTGCCGAAGACCGTTTTACAACTCTGACCGATGCAAAAATAAAAACCACACAGGAGGCACAAAATGTCAAGCTTACTGATAAAAAATATAGGGCTGCTGCAGACTCCTGCAGGCAGTTTCAGTCACAGGGGAAAAGCGCAGGGAGAAAACCTTAAACTTAAAGACGCGGCTATCATCATAAAAGATGGAATCATACAAGCCATAACGGACGGCGGCAAATTGCCGTGCTCCCCTGCAGAAGCCGACATGGTTTTCGACGCGGAGGGGAAGCTGGCAACGCCGGGACTGGTCGACGGCCATACCCACATGGTTTTCGGAGGATACAGGCAGAATGAGATTCCCCTCAAGCTCAAAGGCGCCGGATATCTGGACATTTTGAGAGCAGGCGGCGGTATCATGGACACGGTGAGAAAGACCAGAGAAGCGTCCTTTGGAGAGCTTTACGATAAGACACAAGGCTTTCTCGATGAAATGATGTGCCTCGGAGTCACCACATGCGAGGCCAAAAGCGGTTACGGCCTTGACCTCGAGACAGAAGTGAAGATGCTTGAAGTAATCAAGAAACTCAACGAAGATCACCCGATGGATATAGCGGCCACTTTCATGCCGGCTCATGCCGTAGAGGACAAGTGGAAAGGCCGGGAGGAAGAATATATCCGCCTGTGCTGTGACGAGATGATGCCTTACGCCAAGGAACACGATCTGGCTCAGTTCTGCGACATATTTACGGAAGATTCGGTTTTCAACGCAGAACAAAGCGAAGCATACATGAAGAAAGCCAGGGAGCTGGGCTTCGGTCTAAAGATACATGCCGACGAGATCGAGGCCATCGGCGGTTCCGTTCTGGCAGGAAAGATGAAAGCTGCTTCGGCTGAACATCTGATAGTCATAGACGATGCAGGGCTTGCCGCTCTGGCAGAAGGCGGCGTGACGGCCATGTGTCTGCCGGCCACATCCTTTTACCTGGGAGCCAGCTTCGCTCCTGCAAGGAGAATGATAGATGAGTTTGAAATTCCTGTAGCCATGGCTTCTGACTTTAACCCCGGCTCGTGTCCGTCCCTCAACATGCAGCTGGTGATGAACCTCGGCTATCTCAGATACAGGATGACTCCGGAAGAGATTTTGACCGCCGTGACCATCAATCCGGCCTGCGCCATAGGCAAAGGAGATGAGGTAGGAACGCTGGAGGAGGGAAAACAGGGAGACCTGGTGATATGGGACGCTCCTGATATAGAAATGCTCTGCTACCGTTTCGGCTCCAACCTCGCCGCGCAGACTGTAAAGAAAGGAATCTTAGTATAATATGAAATTGATTGAAATGAATTTAAGAGATTATCTTGACGTTTTAAAATCAGAAGCGCCGGCGCCGGGAGGCGGCTCTGTCAGCGCTCTTTCGGGCGCCCAGGGAGCGGCTCTTGTTTCCATGGTATGCGAGCTGACCATTCCAAAGGAAAGATACGCCGAATTCAAAGAACTCTGTCAAAGCGTCAGGGAAGAAATCTTAGAAATATATGAAAGATTGACGCTCAGCATAGACGAGGATACGGAGGCTTTCAGCAAAGTATCGGCGGCGATGAAGCTGCCTAAAGAAAGCGATGAGGAAAAAGCCGTCAGAAGCCAGGCCATTCAGGAAGCCACCGTTACGGCCACAGAAGTTCCCTATAAAGTCATGGAACTCTGTCTTGCAGGACTTGAGACGACGGCTAGGATAGTCGGCAGATCAAATCCCAACGCCGCCTCGGACCTGGGGGTTGCAGCCCTCAACCTGCTGGCGGGAGTCAAGGGCGCGTACTTAAATGTGATGATAAACCTGCCTTCGCTCAAAGGCGAGGGCGTTAAAGAACGATTTGTCGACGCCGGGGAAATCGTAGAAACGGCGCAAGCTATTGCGGAAAAAATTTACGCGGAGGTCGCGGCCTCGCTGTAATATAAAGCATTATGACCTAAATTCACGGACTCATCGTAATGCGAATAAAAATCAAAGGAGAAGAGAAATGGCGCAGATAATAGAGAGTATCCCGAATATTTCCGAGGGAAAAAACAAAGAAGTCATCGAAGCCTGCGTAGATCAGATAAGGACTACGGCCGGCTGCACGCTGCTCAACTATTCGTCAGACCCCAACCATAACAGAACGGTCATAACCTATATAGGAGACGCTAAGGGAGTGGAAGAAGCCAGCGTCAAACTGGCGAAGAAAGCAGTTGAGCTCATCGACCTGACAAAACACAAGGGCGAGCATCCGAGGATGGGATGCGTGGACGTGATGCCGTTCGTGCCCATAAAGGACGCGGACAACGAAGATTGTATAGAGCTTTCAAAGATAGTCGGAAAGAGGATCGCAGAAGAAGCGGACTTGCCGGTATTTCTCTATGAAATGTCTGCGCAGAAAGAAGAGAGGAAAAATCTCGCCTCTATAAGAAAAGGTCAGTTCGAGGGAATGGCTGAAAAAGTCACATCTCCCGGCTGGGAACCCGATTTCGGCGGCGCACGGATCCATCCGACCGGCGGAGTGGTGGCGGTAGGAGCCAGACCTCCGCTTGTGGCATACAATCTCAACCTAAGCACTTCCGACGTTGAGATAGCCAAGAAAATCGCCAAGATAATAAGGGAAAAAGACGGCGGTCTCAATAACGTTAAAGCCATGGGATTCATGCTTGAGGACAGGAATATAGCGCAGGTTTCGATAAATATGACTGATTTCAGAGTCACACCCCTTTACAGAGTTACCGAGCTGGTCAAGGCTGAGGCGAAGAGATACGGAGTTACGGTAACGGGCTCCGAGATAGTCGGCCTCTGCCCGATGAAAGCGCTTATCGACAGCGCCGAGTATTACCTGCAGATTGAAGACTTCGACTTTGAGAAGCAGGTGCTGGAAAACTATATAATATAAAATCTGAGGTGTTTTGGAGAAAACTTTATGAGTGAAAAAAAGGCAAAATCCGGGAAGAAACAATATTATACGGCGCTGATGCTGATATGCATAATCGTATTTCTCTTCGCGCTGTATAAAGTCGTCAGTATACTGATGGATTACAAGAAGATAGACGACTATTACGAAAAGGCCAACGAAGACTTTGTGGAGAAAGACGACGGAGAACTGATAGCCGTGGATTTTCAGAAGCTGAGGGAAATCAACGAGGACGTTGTGGGCTGGATATATATCGCCGGTACCGATATCAGCTATCCTATACTGCAGGGTTCGACAAATGATTTTTATTTGTTCAGGGATTATGAAAAGAATTATCTGGTGGCAGGAAGCATATTTCTCGACGCGGCCAATGCCGGCGACTTCAGCGACAGCCACACCATAGTCTACGGACATAATATGCACAACGGGGCGATGTTCGGCACGCTGGACAAGTTTATGGAAGAGGAATACAAGGACGAGCACACGTATATAAATATTCTGACGCCGGATGGGATATGGCACAAATATGAAATCTTTTCTTCGTATATAGCCGGCATAGACGACGGTACTTTTACAGTCTTTGCTGAAAATCAGCAAGCGTATGACGATTATCTGGATCTGGCAAGGGAAAAAAACCTGTACAGCAGCGCAAGCTTTCCGGAAAATGGCGAAAAGATACTCACCCTTTCCACCTGTACCGAAGACAGCGACGATTACAAGAGATACGTGATCCATGCCAAATATATAGGCCCTGTGGATAAGATAGGGCAGAGCGGCGGTCAGGAAAGCGGCCAGGACAGTGGGCAGAGCGGCGGTCAGGACGGCGAGACAAACGAATAAAATAATAAAGAAAACACGCACCCTTACGGATGCGTGTTTTCTGAAAGTGTGTGTGTATTCAATAAAAGAAGGAAAGTTTTCTAAGTTAATAGTAAACGACTTTCGTATTACTACTTATAATATTACTACTTATAATATTACTACTGATAAGTAGAAAAGTCAACAAATTCCCAAGAAATTTTATCACCATCTTTTAAAATTTGTTCATCGGCGCCGACCATGACAGTTTCGCCGTTGATGGTGTATACCCATCCGGTATTGTCAGAATAGTCGCCGTCACTTATTCCTAGCAGGCCTGTGATGTATCCTCCGGCAGAATCTATCTCTATGTCAAGCTCGTTGGCTACGCAGTATATCTGAGTAGCTTCGAGGACAGAAGTGCCTTCCTCGACTATAAATTCCGCGTTTTCTATAGGCTCGAAGTTTTCCACTTCTACCTGATCGTTTTCGCTGTCGGAAAAAGAGATGGTCACGTTGATGGGATTGGTGATTTCTGAGGAGTCATCATCATCCTTTTTCTCCGAACATGAGAACAGCGCAAGAGAAAGAACAAAAACACATATCAAAGATAAAAACTTTTTCATTTCAACCTCCTATTTATAAACAAAACTACTGACTTATTATGCATCTGCATTAGATCGCTGATAAACGATTTTACCGTTGAATACTGTCATGACAGCTTTTTCAGACGGCAGACCGCAGTCCGTATCTTCATAAGGATCGGATTCAAACACAGCGATATCAGCGATTTTCCCCGGCTCTATGCTGCCTGCGGCATCGGCGCAGCCCGCTATAAAAGCAGCATTTTGCCACGCATGATCTTTGAAGTCCTGAGATATTTCGTATACGCTGTCGTGCCACATGAGCTCTTTCTTTATTTCATCGGAAAGACTGCAGGACGACTCCACCGCGATCATATTTTTATAGCCCTTGCCACGGACGTGTTCGGCTGCCAGATAAGCTTTTTCCAAGTCTGCCTGATCGCCCGCTCTGAAATATATGCCAAAATTTTTATCGGCGACCTCTTCTAAGATAGTATTCAGCGATTGCTGGGAAAAGTCCATCGGACATCTTTCGTGATCCAGACTGACGAGCAGAAGATTGGCGTTGATGAACCCTTCCATCTCGTTACAGTTGGTCTTCATCTGCATCAGCCGGTGCATCAGACCCTTAGGCAAAAGCGGTCTGTTTAAAAAATATGAGCTGAAAAATCTCTGGTACATCATCTCTTCGTTGTAGAGACTTATGAGAGCGTCCTGATATAGAGATTCAAAGTAATCCGGCGCGCCGAGGCTCATGCTGGACGTTATGCCTCTTTCGATGTTGGCGGAAAGCTGCCGCGAGACGTTCTGCTCCACCTCTTCAAAGTCGAAAGGTACAAAAAGGTTGAGGATATAAGGGGTGGTTATATACTTAACCATTTCCTCTTCCGCCGTCTGGGTGATGATTTCTCCGGCCTGCGAATTGAAAGCGCATGAAATATTGTTTTCACACAGCAGCACCACAGGCTTTTCCCGGCAGGAAACGTCAAGCAATCTGGACATGGCTTCATTGTCGTTTTGGAGCTCTTCACCGAAGACTCCTTCGTTGTATCCGAAGCCGAATATCATTTCATCTTCTTCGTGGGCCTCGTTCCATGATTTTATCAGGGAAAGCAGTCCGTCCTTGTCCGTACAGCCGCTCAAGTCTAAATATTTTCCATGGAAGGCTTTGAGGACGGGCTCCTGCCACAGGGAAATAAATCCGGGTGCGGCGTAATTGCCTTTAAGGTCTATAATTTCAGTATCGCCGTTTATAAAGGTTTCAATACTGTCCAAGTCTCCTACGGCTATGATTTTGCCGTCTTTGCACGCGACGGCCTCCGCCTCAGGCATATCAGCGTTTTGAGTTATTATTCTGCCGTTTTTAAGAACCAGATCTGCGGCGATATTTTTCTTAAAAAGTCCGAATGCCATATTATCCTCCATGTTGATATCAAAAATATATTACCATAAAAAAATGTAATATGATATACTTAAATTTATATAAAGGAGAGAAACTTCATGTATCACGTTGAAATTTTTGAAAAAGAAATCAAGACAGAAGACTATGTGAGAGATTACGTCAACGTCGGCGAATTCATCAAGTACTGCATGGAATGTCCCAATTACGGGACTGTATGGTCCTGCCCGCCCTTTGATTTCGACGCCGAAAGCTACTGGAAGAATTTTTCTTCCCTCTATCTGACGGCGAGAAGGATCATCTTTGACGGAGAAACGGATATGGACAGAGGCATTGAAATAATGCACGAAGTCAAGGGCGATATGAGCCGCCAGCTTTATGAAATGGAAGCACAAAATCCCGGTTCAGTCAGTCTCAGCGCAGGCAGCTGTAGCATGTGCAAAAAAGAGGGATTTGCAGGCTGCACCCGTTCGGAGGGCAAGCCGTGCAGGCATCCTGAACTCATGCGTTATTCCATCGAGGCCATCGGCGGCAACGTAGGCTTAACTGTAAGCAAACTTATGGGAATAGAGCTGGAATGGGTTACGGAAGGGAAGCTTCCGTCATATTTTGTACTTGTAGGAGGACTTCTGAAAAAGTAACAGGAGCTTGTTTTAAAATATATGACAGAAAGAAGGGATTTTCTTGAACGGCATTTTGCACGGCGCAATGTCACAGGATGAGAAATATCAGATGATGACGGAAACTCCCATCCCCAAGCTTATCGGACGTCTGGCGGTTCCAACTATTATAAGCATGTTGGTAACTTCCTTTTATAATATGGCCGATACTTTTTTTGTCGGAAAAATAGATACCAGCGCTACGGCGGCGGTGGGCATAGTTTTCCCCGTCATGGCGATAATCCAGGCTCTGGGATTTTTCTGCGGTCATGGATCAGGAAACTCCATCTCCAGGAAGCTTGGTTCAAAGGATACCAGGTCTGCGGAGCAGCTGGCCGCTACAGGTTTTTTCTGCGCGATGATACTGGGGGCGCTGATAATGGCGCTGGGACTGATATTCTTAAACCCGCTTTCCCTGTTGCTTGGCTCGACGGAAACGATTCTGCCATATACGAGGGATTACTTGGGAATAATCCTCATAGGAGCGCCGTACATGACGGCTCAGATGGTGCTCAACAACCAGATGAGGTATCAGGGAAATGCTTTTTTTTCGATGATAGGCGTTACGTCAGGAGCGGTTTTGAATATAGCTCTCGATCCGCTGTTCATATTTGTACTTGATATGGGAATATCGGGGGCGGCGATAGCCACCGTTCTGAGTCAGCTTGTGAGCTTTGTCCTGCTTCTTGCTGGCATAAAGATTTCCAACTGCATACCTATACGGTTGAGAAACGTGAAATTCTCCATCCCGCGCCTGAGAGAAATAGTGGGAGGCGGCCTGCCTTCGCTGTTCCGTCAGGGCCTTGGCAGTCTGGCAACGGTCACGTTAAACGTGGCAGCAAATCCTTACGGCGACGCGGCCATAGCTGCTATGTCGGTTGTCACTCGAATAACCATGTTCGCAGGCTCCGCCGTGATTGGCTTCGGTCAGGGATTTCAACCGGTGTGCGGTTTCAACTACGGCGCGAAAAAATTTGATCGGGTCAGGGAGGCGTTCTGGTTCTGCGTCAAGTTTTCCACTGTATTTTTGATCGTGATTTCTGTTTTGGGAGCGGTATTTTCGGGCGATCTGGTAGGAGTGTTCCGCAAAGATGAGGCGGTCATAGAGATCGGACAGGTGGCCCTGCGATTTCAATGTGTGACTTTTGCGCTGACAGGATGGATCATTTTAAACAATATGATGATGCAGACCATAGGAAAGACTTTTTACGCGACTATTCTGGCGGCTTCGCGTCAGGGTCTGTGCTTTATCCCTGCGCTGCTGATATTGCCGAAATTTTTCGGTCTGGCAGGTATTCAGGCGGCTCAGGCGGCGGCCGATCTGTGCACGTTTGTTATAACCACAGTGATTTATTCGGCAGTGATGAAGCATATAGAGAGCGAGACGTTTAAGCACGAGGCTGTGTCACGGCTTATGGGGAAAACGGCTGAGGCCGGCCGGGGCATGGCTGACTCAGGGGAGGCCGGCCGAAGTATGGCTGGCATAGGGGAGGCCGGCCGGGCGACAGATAGCTTCGCGGAGCCGCCGCCCGCCCAGAAGTAATTTCAGATAATATAAAAAAAGAGTGTCCCGAGGTATGAAATACTTCCTTGAGTTGCAGCAAGTTTACAGGAAGTTGGATGTTGAAGGAACACTCTTTTTTTCAAAGTTAAGCGCTGTGATCTATTTTACATAGACCTTCGGCAGCCTTTGTCCGAAAGCGCAGACTATTTCATAGCTTATGGTGCCGGTGGCTTTGGCGATGTCGTCGGCCAGGATGGTGTTTTTGCCGTCAGTTCCCATGACGATGACCTCATCTCCTACTTTAACGTCCGGAACGTCGGTAACGTCGACCATGCACTGATCCATGCATATATTTCCGGCGATAGGTGCGACGCAGCCGTTGACCAGAACTTTTGCCTGCTGTGAATAAGGTCTCGGATAACCGTCAGCATAACCTAGGGCCAGCGTCGCTATCTTGCTCGGCCTTTCGGCGATGAACTTTCTGCCATAACCGACGGAAAAGCCAGTCGGGACATCTTTCAGATGAACGATATTGGCCTTTACAGACATTACAGGCTTGATGGCCAGTCTGTTTATATCTACCTCGTCCGACGGATAGCATCCATAGAGAATGATTCCCGGGCGGCAAGCGTCAAAATGAATTGCCGGAAGCTCCATTATGGACGCGCTGTTGGCCAGAGTCCTCATAGGGATCTCTATTCCGGCGGCAGTGACTGCCTGATAGAATTTGTTGTATTTTGTCTCCTGCTGGTGGGAGAAAGTCTTGTCCGCAGCGTCGGCCGTCGCCATGTGCGAGAACATGCCCTTTATCTTGAAGTTATCCAGAACCGCTATTTTTTTGATGTCCTCTATTGCCGATTCAGGCTGTTCTGCCAGATAGCCTATGCGGCCCATGCCTGTATCTACTGCGATAAGACCGCAGATCGTCTTGCCGGCTTCTCTTGCTTTGGCGTCGATGGCTGCGGCGTTGGCTGAATCGCATACTACCGGAGTCAGATCGTATGTAACGAGAGCTTCAGCGTACATGTCGGGAGTCAGGCCGAGAATGATGATATCCTCCTTGGCTCCTGATTCTCTTAATGTGATGGCCTCGTGCAGAGTAGCCACGGCAAAGGTTTTGCAGCCGTTTTCCCTCAGGACTTCGGCCACCTTGATGCTGCCGTGTCCGTAAGCATCGGCTTTTATCACGCCGATAAGCTCTCTGTCACCGATTTTGCTCTTTATATTTTTAATGTTGAAGTCAAGATTATTAAGGTTGATTTCCGCCCAGGCAGGCCTCAAAGCGTTTTTATACATATTTCACGCAAACTCCTTTCCTCTTTTGCGAATCTTCTACTGCTATTATATATGCTCCTGGTTAAATTTTCAAGGCTAAGAAGAAAATTGAAATTATTTTATTGAACTTGCGGCAGAAATAAAGTATTCTATTTAGAGATGATCTGCAAGGAGAAAAAAATGGAGAGAGATAGTTTCAGAAGCAGGAGAGGCTTTATAATCGCATGCATAGGTTCCGCTGTAGGAATGGGAAATATATGGCTGTTTCCGGCCAGAGTATCGGCCCTCGGCGGTGCGGCTTTCCTTATACCGTATTTTATATGCGTGGCTTTCATCGGCTTTACCGGCGTGGTCGGAGAGATGGCTTTCGGCCGTGCGATGGGGACAGGCCCGATGGGAGCTTTCGGAAAAGCTACGGAGATGAGAGGCAAAGGAAAGAGCCTGGGAGAAGCTTTCGCGCTGGTGCCGGTGCTGTGCAGCTTTGCCCTTGCCATAGGGTATTCTGTAGTCGTGGGATGGATATTGAAATATCTGTTTTCTGCGGCGGGCGGAAGCCTGTTTGAAGCCAAGGGAGTAGAGGATCTTGGCGGCATATTTAACAATGTCGCGTCTTCTTTCGGAAATGTGGGCTGGCACATAGTCGCTCTGGTGCTGACTTTCGCCATAATGATATACGGGATTTCTTCGGGAATAGAAAAAGCCAACAAAGTCATGATGCCTTTGTTTTTCCTCATGTTCATAGGAATGGCGGTATATATAGCCACTCTGCCGGGTGCGTCTGACGGATACAGATATCTGACCAATCCAGACTGGCAGGTCCTCGCACAGCCTAAGACGTGGGTCTACGCGCTGGGACAGGCCTTTTTCTCCCTGTCGCTTGCAGGATCCGGAACTCTGGTCTACGGCTCTTATCTGAAGAAGACCGAGGATATTCCTTTCTGCGCCAGAAACGTGGCTCTCTGGGACACGATGGCCGCTCTCGTCGCTGCCATTACAATAATCCCCGCTATGGCCACTGCCGGGCAGGAACTTACAGGCGGAGGCCCGGGGCTCATGTTCATATACCTGCCTAACGTATTCCTGCAGATGCCGGGCGGAAGAATAGTTATAGTCATATTTTTCATAGCCGTGGCTTTTGCCGGCATAACTTCGCTGGTCAATTTATTTGAGACGCCTGTGGAAGCGCTGCAGAGCAAATTCGGATTTTCAAGGAAAAAGGCCGTGCTCGCCGTGGGGCTTGTCGGAAGTGCGGTAGCTCTCTGCATAGAAGGCATAGTTTCCGGCTGGATGGACGTGTGCTCCATTTATCTCTGTCCTATAGGCGCTTTGCTGGCTGCGATAATGTTTTTCTGGGTATGCGGAAAAGATTTCGTCAGAGAGCAGATAGATACGGGAGCCGCGAGAAAGCTGGGGAGCTGGTACGAATGGGCCAGCAAATATGTGTTCTGCGGCTTGATCGTCGTCGTTTTGGTAATGGGAACTCTGCTGGGCGGAATCGGCTAGATACGCAGTTGATTCTAGAGCATGAAGCTGCTTTTGCGCGGCATGAAGCTGCTTTTGCGCGGCATGAAGTTGATTTTGCACAGCGTGAAGTTAATTTTGCATACTTGCCATATTTTTTAGCAAGGAGTATAATTGTAGCGTAATTTTCTTTGGCTTTAAGAAAGGGAGATACTATATGTTTTACGAGATGACCATTGCGGGATTGAAAAGACAGCTGCCTCTGTGCAAGGTTACAGACGATTTATATATCGCCGCTTTTATAATGTTCAGCGACGTTGAGATCACCAAGGCGGCAGCCTCGGAACTTTTAAAGAAGGCCCCGGAGTTTGATATAATGATTACGGCAGAATCCAAGGGAATTCCGCTGCTCTACGAGATGACCAGACAGGCCGGCATGAACGATTATGTCGTCGCCAGAAAAGGCCCGAAGCTCTATATGCAGGATATAATTTCGACAGACGTCGATTCCATAACCACAGACCACATCCAGACTCTCTGCATAGGAAAAAAGGAGGCCGAACAGATGAGAGGCAAGAAAGTTCTGATCGTGGACGATGTGATAAGCACCGGAGAATCCCTTAAGTCTATTGAAAAGCTTGTAAATCAGGTAGACGGCAACATAGTCGGACGAATGGCAGTGCTCGCCGAGGGAGAAGCTGCGGACAGGGAGGATATCATTTATTTGGAAAAATTACCTGTATTTAATGCCGACGGAAGCATAAAATAATCTTATGAAAGAGATAAAATTGATACCCGACAGTCCGCTTCATAATTATGTGGACGTTTCCGTGATGGATTTTCCGGACGGCAGAGACAAGCCTTGCCGCAAAAGATGCAAGGTGACCGTCGAATTCGCCGAATATGACGTTGCACAGCTGAAAAAGAAAGGTCTCAATTACAAGGAAGCCGTAAAATATTATGAAGACTGGCTCTATAACGTGGTCAGAGTCAACCTGGCGCAGGATTGGAAATGCGTGGAGGGCCACGACGACGTTATGAAAATAGTTAAAGAAAAAATTTTACCGTATTTTTAAAAAGAAGAATAAAAAGGAGATGAAAATTAAACCGCAGGGTCGAGCGCCCCGCGGTTTTTAAATGCTTAAAAAGTTTTTTGCCTTCTAAAAATCCCCCCCTCTTGCCTTCTGAAGATCCCTGCCACTTGTCTCCTGAAGAAAGTCTTGCTTGTGACGCAGCGTAATGAAATATAATGGCTGTAAACAAGAACTGTCCCCGTGTCGGGCCGCCTCGCCGCGGTCGGGTCGTCTCGCTTCGGCTAAGGCCGTTCCGCCCGGTTCAGGGGCTCTCACCGATACTAAGACGGCTGCAGCCTGCCTGCTGAGAAAACATGGGGGGGAAAATGAAGGAGGAAGAGATGAACGCTGCTGTGCGGGTGAAAAACTTAAAAAAGAGCTATGGAGGCAATGAGGTGCTTAAAGGCTTTGATCTTGAAATCGAGAGGGGCGAGATCTTCGCGCTGCTTGGCAAAAACGGCGCAGGTAAGACGACTGCCCTTGAGTGTATCGAGGGTTTAAAAAAATTTGACTGCGGTCAAATATCGGTTAAAGGAAAGATGGGAATACAGACGCAGAATTCTTCGCTTCCGGCTCATATCAAAGCGCTTGAGGCTCTTCGGTTATTCGCGAGCTGGAGAGGGTCTGAGCCTGACCGCACGGCAATAGAGAGACTGGGAATCAGTGAGCTGGAAAAGAAGCAGTACGGCCAGCTTTCTACAGGACAAAAAAGAAGACTTCACCTGGCAATTGCTCTCATCGGCGATCCCGACGTCATCTTCCTAGACGAGCCTACAGCAGGCCTTGACGTTCAGAGCAGACTGGCGCTTCATGAGCAGATAAGGGATTTAAAAACAGCCGGAAAAACCATAATCCTCGCAAGCCATGACATGGCGGAAGTGGAAGATCTCTGTGACAGGATAGGTATTTTAATCGGAGGGAAACTGGCTTTCTGCGGTACGCCTTATGAGCTGACGGAGAGGATAGGAGAAAAATTTTTTATCCGCATAAAAACTATAGCCGGCGACAGGTCATTTGAGACTGATGATATTGAAGCTTCGCTGAGCGCTGTACTTACAGAGTTAAAGCAAAAGAAAATCAAAGTTCTTGACATCAGAGTAGACAGAGGAACGCTTGAGCGGCATTTTATAGATATATCGGGGAGGGAATGAAAATGTCAGAAAAGGTTAGCAGACAAGAGACACCGTGTCAGCAGGTATTGGGACAGAAAGCATTAAAACAAAAAGCGCGCGCTTTCTTGTATGGCGCGGCGCTGCAGTGGAAACTTGACATGAGAAGCAAGTCATTGCTGGTGGCCTGCTATGCCGTGCCTCTCATATTCTTTCTTCTTATGGGCGGCATATTTACATCTGTAATGCCGGAAATGAAAGAGACTCTCATCCAGGCCATGCTGGTCATGGGCGTATCCTTGGGTTCGTTTATAGGGCTTCCTCCGACGCTTGTTGAAACTTACGGCAGCGAAGTGAAAAAGACCTACAGGGCCAATGGCGTCCCTCTATGGGCAGGATTCGCCGCTATGTTCATCTCAGCTTTTCTGCATCTGGCGACCATGTGCGCCGCCGTTATTTTGCTGGCACCTGTCCTGTTTGGAGCAGTTCTGCCTCCGCATCTGCCGCCGTTTTGCGTCTCGCTCGCTGTTTATATCATATCTTCGCTATTTGTTGGAAGCCTTTTGGGGTTGGCCATGAAAAATCAGGCTAAACTGACGATGATCGCTCAACTGATATTTTTGCCGTCCATAATGCTTTCAGGAATAATGTTTCCCATAAGCTTTCTCCCGCAGGCATTTGCAACGGCAGGAAAGCTTTTGCCGGCCTCATGGGGTTATCTCTTAATGCTCGACGGCGGACTGAGATTTGAGAACTTGCGTTATCTGCTCATCGTCATCTTTGCTTCAGTTTTAGCTTGTGCTATGCTTCTTCGGAGGCACAAGGTTCTGTGACTATCACCTGTGTGCAGTACAAAGCTGGATTTCCTCTGCGTAGAAAACTGCTGCGAAACTGAAAAGCCGTAAAAAACAGCGGCAAAACGATGTGGAAACGCTTTGCCGCCGATGCTTGCCTTATATGTTTGCCGCCGATGCTTGCCGTATATGTTTGGCTGCCGGCAAAGTTTTTCTATATTTTCAGAGCCTTGGCCAGATATTTTGTAAGGAGTGCGGCTACAGTTATCTTCACTGCGTCTCCCGGCAGAAAAGGGAAAACGCATGAAACAAGGCCTGCCCAAAGAGAAGAGCCTGTTACAACCATGAACCAGATCAGACCGCAGGCATAGCACGCAGCCAGACCGCAGACCATCAGCAGTACCCGGTATTTCGTCCCTTTCCTTCGCGCAGAAAGACCGCATATAGCAGCGCAGATGACATATCCGACGATAAAACCACCCGTAGGCCCTGCCAGCGTTCCCACGCCAGACGCAAATCCTGCGAAGACCGGGAGTCCGATGGCTCCCATGAGAACGTATACTCCCTGGCTCAAAACGCCGTATTTAAGGCCGAGCAAGAGCCCTGCCATATAAGGGCCGATGAGCGCCAGATTTATCGGCACCGGCGTGAAAAACAACGAAATATTTATCCACGAGCATACGGCGGTCAGCGCCGCCATAAGGCCCGCAAGCAAAAGATTCTGAAGATTAGTTCTAGAGTTAGATTCCATTAAATTATTTCCCTTCTGATAGTGACTTCACCGCTGGTGATAGTGTCCATTTCCCGCGCATGCCGCCCCTCCATATATTCCACGACTAAACCGCCGTTTTCATCAATGTCTATGGCGCGCGCCTTGACGCCAGTGCCGCCGTGCTCAGGAAGAGCGCTGTAAGACGAGCCGTAGAGCAAAACCTGCTGGCCTAAAATCATGGAGCGGGATTTGTATTCCATGAGAATACGCCTCTTATCAAAATTATTTATGAGAGAAAAGAGTTTATCTATTATAGCGGCCGCCAGCTGACTGCGGCTGAACTCCTTTTTCGGATCCTCGATGAAAGCTGCTTTATCCTTGATCTCTTCGGGAAAAACCTGTGAAAAGCAGTTCACGCCTATACCGATGATAATTTTATCTATGGTTCCCGTCTCCAGGTTGCTTTCCGCTTCCGTCAAAATTCCGCAGACCTTTCTGCCGTTCAGGTATATGTCGTTGACCCATTTTATTTTCGGACCGACTCCGGCAACTTCTTCAAAGGCCTGGCATACTGCCAGAGCAGAAATGGTCGTTATCAGCATAGCCTTACTGATTTCAAAGTCCGGCCTGAAAACCACGGACATGTAAAGCCCCGCCGCTGGCGGTGAGTAGAAAGAACGTCCCATTCGGCCTCTGCCCTTTGTCTGCTCGTCTGCCAATATTATATGCGGGCATGAAAGATCCGCGATTTCTTTGGCATAGTCGTTGGTCGAGCCTATCTTGTCGAAAACATGTACCTTACATGGAAACGGCAGGTTTTCCTGTATGTATTCTCCTGAAAGCAGATCGCTTACCTGTGAAAGCCGGTATCCCACGCTGGCTTTGCTCTCTATGCTGAAGCCTTGCTCCTGGAGCTTCTTTATCGCTTTCCATACGGAATTGCGGGAAAGCCCAAGCTCATCTGCCAGTTCCTGCCCCGAAACATACTGATTTCCACGTTGATTGAAAATTTCCAATATCTTTAATTTTGTAGACATTACTTGTACCTCGCTAATTCTCGCCGCACCCCGCCAATCCGCGTTTGCTCATCGCAAATCGTCGCCGATGTTCGCTTGCACCTCACAGTTCTTCGTTTGCGCTCGCGCTTAAATGGTCCTGTAACGATTATTTAATATATTATACCGGCAGCCAATTTATGTCAACCATGTTTTTTTAGAGGGTGACAATGAGATGGAAGGGGGGAAGAGGAAGCGGCAGAGGAGGCGGCAGAGAGTTTGCCTGGGATGAAAGATTGTACGTTTTTAATCCTAGGATGAAAGATTGAGGTTTTTAATTCCGAGATGAAAGATTGAATTTTTTCCGTGGCTGTGGTGAAAGCTTGAGTGCCTTGCCTGCGTACGAAGATGAAAGATTGGTGAAAAATGTAAGGCATCTTTATTTTAAGAAATGGGTGTGGTATAATGAATCATTACAAAACTGTTATTTCTTTCAAAGAACAGGCAAAATAACGGCTCGCCGCTTCGTCTTCAGGGAATCAAAATAACTCGCCGCCGATTTTGAAAACTTGGTTTACGACTTGCGCATCTTGCGGCGTGCTCAGACAGATTTTGATTCCCAGCTGAAAACATGCGCAGCTGCACCTGTTTTGCAGGCTGTTCTTTTCAATGAAATAAAGATTTTGTGATGATTTATACGCCGAAACCGTCAGGAGAGTTACAGCGGTCACACCTGCGTTGTGGTATAATAAACGCAAAATCATGTTGTTCAGCTTCGCTGCAATGAAGCGTTTATTGAATCACTTTGCCATACTTGCTTTGTGGTATAATGCCCGCAGA
>OLRF01001190.1_pt1 | contig 28261 bp, 23 predicted proteins | sample 1672061 | NCBI WGS metagenome assembly OLRF01 (sample SAMEA3136641, study PRJEB25190) | human gut metagenome | reverse complement strand
GCGTCCCGAGCATTCTGCAATGGATCTTTCAAAGATTGCCGCTGCTGGGTTTAACCCGCCCGACTGGGAGCAAAGGCTTGACGAGTACGTGAAGAGCGAACTGTTGAAATAAGCACTAAAGGGCAGCCGACGCTGCCCTTTAGTGCTTATATTGTATCTATTGCTAGTAAACCACACTTAGCCGCAGTTGATTTTGTAGAGCTTCATACCGTCCCTCTCAAGAATGAGGCTGAAGCCAGGAGTGCGATCGGTGATATCGTCTATACCGGTCCATTCATCTGCGATGTAGTTCGAGTAATACATCCCTATTTCTTTGAAATCGGGTTTCAGGAGGAGGACATAACTTGCTCCTGTGTTTTTTACTGCAGATTGAACTTCACTGTTGCTGGAAATTTCTTTCAGTCCTCTTCTGATAGTCCTGCTGTCGCTAGTTTCATCTGCGCTCGTGTTGTATTGAGTGTTATCTCTGTAATACAGGTTGATGCCTGTTTTGCCGAAGGCGTACATCGACCCGTCAAAAGGCTGATTGATTATGAGGGAATTGCTCGGAATAATGCGTTCGACCTCTTTAATGAAGCATAACTCGTCGTTGTCCAGATAATTCCAGGCTGCAGAATTCATGGCGTAGCCCTGTTCCCTCAATGTATCAACGCTTGAGGGTGTTTCTAGGCGAGGAGTAATTGTAATGCCTGCAAGCACAAGAGAGCAGCATACACTGCAGAGAAGGGTAGATTTGCTGTTTCTGGTGATGGCGGAGCCTATAGCGTATATGCCAACTGCGGTAATTGGGATTGAGAAGATGGAGCAGAATGCGGCAATTCGATAGGCGTCGCAATACCAATATCCGCCTACAAAGTGCTTCAGGGGGCTTTCTGGTGTTCCAGCAACGACGAAGAAGATCGACAGGCTTGAGAAAAGCGAGAGGGCCAGCCAGCTGGCATCCCTATACTTTGCGAATAGGGCAATACACCCGACAAGCACTGCAATTGCGACTTGATATTGGGGGCAGCTTGTCGCAAGGGACCAGTTTGCGATGGAGTCTAGGCATTCAAGCGGCGAGTACAGAGGCGCCCAGTAGTATGTAATGGTTGCCTGGAGGAAAGGGGTCTTGAATAAGGCAAGCAGGGCAATTGCAAACGCCGCAAGGAGCAAGGCGCAGTATAAGAGCTGTTTTCCGATGGTTTCAGACCCCTCTTTTTTTGCGTAGCGTGCGGTTTTCCACAGAAGATAAGGCAACAAGAACACCATCAGGGTAAAGACGCTATTGGGCTGCAGCAGGGCAATAGCTATAAAGCCAAGGAAAAAGCCAGTCAGATACCGGAGATCGATACGCTTATCGCTGGCGCTGTCTATTGCCAGTACGAACAGAGAGGCTGCGAGCATGCATGTGCAAAACGATGCCGCGTTGGGGAGGAGGGGCCACAGGTCGTAAAGCGCCCACGGGAAGGCTGTCTGAATGGGGAATACAATTGAAGCTATGGTCCAAACGATGAAATTATCTGGGAAAACAGCTCGTATGATTGCGTAGATCGAAAAAGGAAACACCAACGAACAGAACACCAAGTTTGCTCCGTTTGCGGCTAGGGGAGCGCTTACATGAAGGGCACTTGATGCGAATGCAGAAACAGTGTGCCACCCTGCTGGGTAGAACCCCGCTCCGGGGAACGGATCGAATGACTGTCCTGCGAGATAGGCATCTACGTTTAAGGTTGACCATACCCCAGATTCAACAAGACTCTGAATGGCGTTGTAGTGAAAGACGTTGTCGTAGGTTTGGATGATTGATTCTGGCCCATCCAGGGGAAGAACATAAAGATAAGTACCTGCAAGGAAGCCGATTAGCGCATACGAGCCCAGTATCAACCAGTCTGCACTTGTCGTTTTTTCAGTATTGTGCTGTTTGCCGAGCAGGAACAAAGCCCCTGGAATCAGGAGCAGCGGTATTCCGACGGACAAAGCGGATGCAAAAATACCAAGTTTTTCGAACGCGACTCCAATGATGCATAAAAGCGAAATGGAGAACAAAGGCGCAAAGAGGACGGAGTTTAAGCTCGAAAAACGGATACCTCTGAAAAAAAGAAATCCAGGGAGAAAAAGCACTAAAATGATGAAAACATATGTGCAATAAAAAGAAGTCCACATAAGAAACGCCTTAATAATAGTTTGTTTGTTTTGGTTTTGCCCAGCGCATCGAGAGCGGGGACATAGTTAATTGATTATGACACAACGGAAGGTTAGCGATACCATGTCTAATGCCTATGCAGTAAGCGTTATTGTTCCTGTTTGCAACGTTGAGTGCTATTTGCGAGAGTGCCTTGAGAGCCTTGCTGCGCAGACGCTTAAGGATATTCAGATTATCTGCGTTGATGATGGCTCTACCGATGATTCCCTTTCTATACTGCGAGAGTTCGAGAAGCGCGATCTTCGCTTTGAGGTAATCACCAAGCCGAACGCCGGCTATGGTCATACCATGAATGTGGGGCTTGACCACGCAAAAGGCGAATACATCGGAATCCTTGAGTCGGACGACTTTGCCGAAGCTGACATGTTTGAGTCGCTGTACAGAATGGCGAAAGAAGCTGATGTCGACGTTGTGAAAACGGACTTCTTCTACCATCTGACAGACAACGATCCTAAGCTAGACGATCTTGCATACAATATGGCCAATTGCTATTGCGATGAGCCATTTTGCCCTCTCGACCATCGGGAGATGTTCTTGATGCAGCCAGCAATTTGGAGTGGGCTCTACAGGCGGTCTTTCCTGTTTGAGAAGGAAATCAGGTTTCTTGAGACTCCTGGCGCTTCTTTTCAGGACACCTCCTTCAATTACAAGGTTTTCGCATCGGCCGAAAGGGCGCTCCTCTCCCGAGATGCGTTCTTGCATTACCGCATCGATAACGCCAATTCGTCGGTTAAATCCCAAAAGAAGATTTTCTGCATTTGTGAAGAGTACGAAGAGATGTGGCGTTTTACGCGTTCGAATCCTGTGTTGATGGAGCGTCTTGCCGGTGGGTTGTGTTTCGCTCAATTTGGCGGCTATCTCTGGAACCTTGATCGCCTATCGCCAAGCCTGCAATGGGGCTTTTACGAGCGTTTTGTCAGCGATTTTGAAAAAATAAACGCAGATGGGCTTCTGGCTCCTGAGCATTTCGGCGAAGATGCGTGGAGCAAACTCCAAGAGATGCTGTCAGATGCAGAGGGCTACTTTGCTGCGCATTATGGGCCCAGGGATGTCGAGACTACGGTTTTGCTCTATGTTGACGAGATGGGATCTCGTTCCATTGAGCGTTCGATCGAGGCGGTTCTTGGGGGCATGAATGCGAATGACGAGCTTCTTTTCGTCACGCATCCTAATAACCTTATGCAGAAATCCCAATATGAGGCTATTCGGGAAAAAGATGCTCGATTCTTTTACGATGAGGTGTTGGGATGCAATACCCTCATGGGACTGGATGTGACGAGGGTAAGGGGTAAGCATCTCACGCTTGTCGGAATCGAGAAAACCCCGCCTGCTATAGAGCTTGAGAAGTTGACCGACTCTCTGGCTGCCAAGCTGGAGTGGGATGGTCGTTGTGGAAAAATGCGCTCTATCCAACTTTCTTCCGATGGTTGTCCTTGCGTTCCTCCTATTATTCCTCTTATGCTGCGCTGGGAGAAAGGTAAGCTCGATCAGCCCCTCGATATCTCAGAGCGATGGAGAGTAAGCACACTGGACGACTACAGGGCTTCATTGTCTATGATCAAGAGCTGTTGCTCTTGGTGCACTGCCCTCGAAGAATCGTATGACCATTCTGTGGCTTCGTCTGTGTATAGGGACGCGTTGGTTCCTTTATGGCTTAGCTTGAAGAGGCAGTATGAGGGATTTTGTTATAGCGATCGAATAAAGCTAGATGGCGAAGACCCTGATACGCTATCGGTGCAATTTGCCCTTGAGTCTCTTCCGGCGGAATCTCAGGAGGTGAATTCCTGCGCGCCTAATATCTCTGTCATCGTTCCTGTTTATAATGCCGTTCGGTATATCGGTGAGTGCCTTGAAACCGTTTTCTCTCAAAAGGGCGTTTCCTTTGAGGTGGTTTGCGTCAACGATGGATCAGAGGATGATTCCTTGAAAGCGCTGCAGGACCAACAGCTTATTCATTCCAACTTAAAGGTTATCTCGAAGTTGAACGGAGGTGCCCCAAGCGCTCGAAACGTCGGCATGTCTGTTGCTCGTGGCGAGTATGTTGCCTTTATCGATCCTGATGATTTCTACCCCTCCGATTTGACATTGGCTCATATGTATAACGCCGCTGTTGATCATCAGGCAAATGTTTGTGGTGGTTCGTTTAGCTGCTTGGGCCCAGATGGCGTATTGCAGACGGAATTCGGCGGCGATTCATCGGCATATGCTGTGGATAGGGAAGGCTTTAGGTCGTTTGTTGACGATGCATTTGATTATGGTTGGATTAGGTTCATATATAGCAAAAAGTTCTTGGTCGAACATGAAATAGCATTTCCCTCCCTGCGTTGGTACGAGGATCCCGTGTTCTTTGTTAATGTGATGCGTTATGCGAAGGAATACTATTTGATCCCCGAGATAACGTACTGCTATCGCGTTGACTACAAGGAGCCTGATTGGACGGTGCAGAAAGTGCGCGATTTGCTTAAGGGCATTTATCGAAATATGGCTTTTGCAAAAGAGCAAAGGATGAAGCCCCTGTATACGCGTTTGGTAAATAGGCTCGAAAATGATTACCTTTTTGCCATCGAACAGAATATTGATGATGAAGAGGTCTTCTATAGTATGGCCAAGATACAGGCAGAGCTCGATTCATCGCTTATCTCGTTCGTGGGGGAGAGCGGGAATCAATTTCACCTTTTGGCTCCGTTGAAATCTCTTGCGAATGGGGGACGTCAATCTGCCGTTGTCCGATTGGCTAAGAAAACGGAATCTTCGCGCCTGTATAAGTCCATTCAGCATGTTCGCGAAAAGTTCAACTAGTAAGGATGGATAAGGTGCGGCCAAAGATCTCCATTATTGTTCCTGTCTACAATAAGGAAGACTATCTTGCGGAATGCCTGGATAGTATCACGGGGCAGTCTTTAAGAGAGATTGAGATTCTTGTGATCGACGACGGGTCAACGGATTCGTCCAGGTGCATTGTTGAGCAATATGTATCAGACGACCCGAGGGTGCATTTGGTAGCCCAAGAGAATAAAGGGGTTTCATTCGCTAGAAACAGGGGAATAGAGGAGGCGAAGGGCGAATACCTTGCCTTCTGCGACCCTGATGACTATTTGTCTAGCCCTGATGCGCTGGAGAAGCTGTACAGAGGGGCGGTTGATAATCGCGTCTCTGCTTGCGGAGGCGGCCTTTGCGAGGTGGATGAGGAATCTGGGGAAGTGCGTACGCTCTTCGACGAGATTCATTCATCTCAGGTTTTTACCGAGCCTAAGCTAATGAGCTATGAAGAGTACCAGTTCGACTACGGGTTTTACCGCTTCATTTATTCTCGTCGCCTGATAAACGAAAAAGGGATTCGCTTTCCGGGCTATGTCCGCTTCCAGGATCCACCGTTTATGGTCGAAGCTCTGATTGCCGCTGGTTCCTTTTACGCTATTCCTGACTGTGTATATTCCTATCGCGTTGGACATAATGCGGTTGAATGGACGGAGGCGAAAGCCCGCGATCTAATTCGGGGAATTTCAGATGTTATTCGCATTTCTGGGGAGAATTCGCTAAGGAAGCTCCATTCTCTCGCTGTGCGAAGGCTTGAGGCTGAATACGAGTACGTTTTCGATCTTCACGAGGAGAGCATGCCAATCATGGCGGAGCTCGTTCGTTGTAATTCTCTTGTTATCCCCGATATGCTTGATAGCGATCAGAGAGAAAAGGGTCTAGTCTCTCCCGATTTGTACCTTTTGGCTCCCCTGCGCCGCAGGCTACAGAGCATCGAGGCCCTTAAGGCGGAAACGGCATCGTTGCAGATTGCCGTAGAGGAAGCTAATATGGCATGCGCCCGGAGGGTGGATGAGGTAGTCGCTGCGAGTGAAGATGCCCTCCGTTGCATTGAGGCTTCTGTCTCGTTCAGGGTCGGACGCGCTGTAACGGCGTTGCCTAGAAAGATAAGGGACGCGGTTCGCTCATAATGGACTATCGGTGGGGAGTCGGCGTATTGCCGGCTCCCTGCTGTATTATTTGGGGGTATGGCTTATATCCAAGGAGTCTAATGAGCAACGATCAAGACATGGTTACGGGAATAAAGCATTCCCTTTTCGTTTTGAAGTCTCTGGTGTCGAAGGACTTCAAGCTAAAGTATCGCAGGAGCATACTGGGCGTCCTTTGGAGCGTTTTGAATCCGCTTCTTATGATGATTGTGCTTTCGGCGGTTTTCTCGTTCATGTTCCGCTTCCAGATAGAAAACTACCCCCTATACCTTATTTTGGGGCAGGTTCTGTTTTCGTTGATGACGGATGCAACTACTTCTGCCATGACCTCCATCATCGATGCTTCGCCTTTGTTGAAGAAAGTGCGCGTTGAAAAGATGGTGTTCCCGCTTGAAAAGGTAGTATTTGGTCTGGTCAACTTCGCCATTTCGCTTATCGCTGTTTTGACGGTGATGGTGTTTTTCCGGGTTATCCCTACCTGGCGCGTCTTGCTTATTCCGGTTCTGCTTATCTGTGTTTGCCTGTTCTGTGTTGGCCTTGGCTTGCTTCTTTCGTCGTTGGCGGTGTTCTTTCGCGACGTTATCCACTTGTGGGGCGTGGTTACTACCGCCTGGATGTACGCAACACCTATCTTCTACCCGCTAGAGCTTTTGCCTGAAACCCTGCAAAACCTTATGGTGTGGAATCCGATGTACCAGTACATCACCTATTTCCGTGACATCATGATGAACGGCGTCACTCCCAGCCTTGAAACGCATTTGATCTGCTTTGGTATGGCGGCAATCACCTTCGCGGTTGGTCTTTTCGCGTTCCGTAAAACCGAGCACAAGTTCATTCTGTACGTCTAGCTTCACTACGCATAGGAACTGAAATGAAGGATTCATCCACAAAGAGCGCTGAGCCCATGATCGTCGTCGATCATGTTGACATGATCTTCAACATTGCGAATCAACAGCTTAACAGCCTGAAAGAATACTTGATTGCGCTGGTGCGCAGGCAGCTATTCTTCCGCGAATTCAAGGCGCTTGAAGATATCTCAATCACCATTAACCGAGGCGATGTGTACGGTATCGTGGGCACCAACGGCTCGGGTAAATCAACGTTGTTGAAGATCATCGCAGGCGTTTTGGAGCCCACTCATGGCAGCTGCTCCATCAATGGCACCATCGCTCCGCTTATCGAGCTGGGTGCTGGTTTCGATCATGAGCTTACGGCCCGCGAAAACGTGTACCTTAACGGTGCGCTTTTGGGCTATAGCAAGAAGTTCATCGACGATCAGTTCGATGCTATTGTCGATTTTGCTGAAGTTGGCGACTTCATCGATATGCCCCTGAAGAATTATTCTTCCGGTATGGTTGCTCGCATCGCTTTTGCGATTGCCACGGCCACCACGCCCGATATCCTTGTTGTTGACGAGGCCCTTTCGGTTGGAGACTTCCGTTTCCAGGAAAAGTGCGAAGCGCGTATTAACGATCTGGTCGAAAACCATGGCACTACGCTTCTGTTCGTTTCCCATGACATCAACCAGGTAGAACGCGTGTGCAAGAAAGCCGTGTGGATTGAAAAAGGGCATATGCGCATGGAAGGCCCTGTGGATGAGGTCTGCAAGGCATATCGCGCAATGTAGCGCGAATGAAGAAACGCTATCACTTGCCCTCACGTAAAAAATAAAGCGCCAGTGCTTGCTTGATACTGCAAGCATTGGCGTTCGTTGCTGTATGGGCGGTTTAGCGGGTATGGCGTTGGTTTTTTGATCTGAGGTATCTTGCGTTGTTTTTGCCGCAGCTGGTGGCAGGATCCCTGCGCAGTTCTTCGGGAAGGCGAGCAAGCGCCTTGGTGCAGTAGGGTGCGCTTTTGGTTTGGGCGGATGGCCGCTCTTGCCCTTCGCTCCATTCATAGACATGTGAAAAACCTTTAAGGATGAATTCTCTTTCTGCAAAGCCGCAATCGGCAAGGTTGACAGGTTCTACCAGGCGATCTGCCGCGTCAAACGGAATGGAATCAGCTGTTCGGGGCAGCTCGATGCAATCGACTGGGGTCTTCATAATCTCGAGGTGGAAAATCATGGTATGCCCTTTCGGGGGCTTGCCGGCCTGCACGCAAGGGGAAGCCTTTTGACGTGCAGGTCGGGAACGTCATTGCTTGGCTGCTTTTCGGCCCTACCTTCTTTGTCTTTCTTGGGGAAGCAAAGCATCAGCAGCGCATTTTGTTGCAACGGTCGATGATAAGTCCGATGAAGGGGCGAAGAATGAGGCAGGTAAGATAGTAGGTGCCCCAGGTTACGCCAACATCTGCGGGATTGAGCCCAATTTCCCTGCTGAAGAGGTTGCCTTGCAGCCGGCGAGTCCCGAATCTCCTCTGCAGGCAAACGTGACTGGACGCTTCCGGTGGCGATTTGTTGGCGGGGAAGAGGAAACCGTGATTCCTGCACGAACGGGCGCAGCGTTGCTATTTTGGCGGCTTGCCGGCAGGGAAAGCCTGCCAATGTGGGGGGTTGCTGTTTGTCGGCATGGTAAAGTTAATTCAGTCGCATTGCCTGAGGTTGATTTTGCGTTTACGCTTACCATGCGTGACGCATCGATCGACTTCCCGTTTTGCATAAACGTTATTATCCGGGAGGATTTCATCAATGTTGAATTTTGCTGTTGGTCCCGTGCCATCTGAGCCTAAGGTTAGGACAATTGGCGGTGAGGATTCCCCGTATTTCCGCACTCCAGAGTTTTCTCAGGTGATGCTTGAAAACGAGCGGATGCTATGCGATCTTGCTTGTGCGCCGGAAGGGGCAAGGGCGATCTTTCTGACGAATTCGGGGACAGGCGCAATGGAGGCTGCCGTTATGAGCCTTCTAGATCCCGCAAGCGACAGGGCGCTTGTTGTCGATGGCGGCAGTTTCGGGCATCGCTTTCGTCAGATGTTGGATCTTCACGGGATCCCCAATGAAGTAATCGAACTAGAGCCAGGAACTCCTCTTCTACCCGAAGACCTTGATTCTGTAGAGGGCTATTTCACTGCCTTTTTGGTTAATCTTGGGGAAACGTCCCAAGGCGTTTTGTACGATGCCGATTTGATCGAAGATTTCTGCCGCGAGCGCGGGCTCTTCCTTATCGTGGATGGGATCAGCTCTTTTCTTGCTGATCCCTTTGACATGAAGTCCATGGGTGCTGATGTTCTTATCACCGATGCGCAGAAGGCCCTTGCGTGCCCTCCAGGTGTTGCCCCGATGGTGCTTGGCCCCCGCGCTGTTGGGCGGGCTGAAACGCTGCCTCAGCCTTGCATGTATTTTGACTTAGCCGATCTGCTGAAGAATCAGGAACGGGGACAAACTCCGTTTACGCCCGCGGTAACAACGCTCCTGCAGATCCATGCGCGTATGGCCTCGATTGTTGCTTCGGGTGGGGCTGCTTTCGCCGTTGCATCTTGCGCCGCTCTGGCAGAAGACTTCCGTCGTCGTATTACGGAATCGGGCCTTCCTTTTGAAATGAGGCTCGATTCTCCCTCGAACGCGGTTACATACATTGATTGCCCGGGGGTTTCCGCAAAGGCATTATTCGCCGTCCTGAAAGACGAGTATGGTATTTGGCTATGCCCAAATGGGGGGGCTAAGGCGGATTCTTCATTCCGCGTTGGTCATATCGGCAACCACCCCCTGTCCGACAACGCTCTTTTGGTATCGGCGCTGAAGGAAGCTGTTTCGCGCCTGAGCACTGAATAGAATGGAGGCTCATATGGTGAAAGTAGTTACGTATGGTACCTATGACCACTTGCACAGGGGGCATATTCGTCTCCTGGAGCGCGCGAAGGCGTTGGGTGATTACCTGATCGTAGGCGTTACCTCGGATGATTTTGACAAGCAACGTGGCAAGATCAATGTTCAGCAGCCGCTTGAAGAGCGCATAGCGGCAGTGCGCGCAACGGGTATTGCCGACAAGATCATTGTCGAGGAGTACGAGGGGCAGAAAATCGACGATATCAAGCGCTATGGCGTTGATATTTTTACCGTTGGGTCTGATTGGGAGGGCTACTTCGATTACCTTTCTGAGTTCTGTCAGGTTACTTATTTGGAGCGTACCCAAGGGGTATCAAGCACTGAGATTCGCAGCTCGAAAGAACTGCGTGCTGGTTTAGTTGGCTATACGGGCTATATGAACCGTGTGTTCCATGAGTGCGGGCTGGTGAATGGCGTAAGGGTTGCGGCGGTTTGCTCTGACGACATCGGTGATTTCGATGAAGACGTATTGCGTGTCGATTTCCTTACCTCAAACTATGGGGACCTGCTTGATGCTGTGGATGCGGTCTACATCCATTCCCACCCTGATTATCATTATTCCCAGGTGAAGCAGGCATTGTTGGCGGGAAAACACGTTATGTGCGAATCGCCGATAGCAAAAAGCGCAGAGCAATGCAGCGAGCTATTTGAGATTGCAGACGAGCGCAGCCTGGTACTTATGGATTCGCTTCGAACCGCATATTCGACAGCGTATACTCGTCTTTTACTCCTGATTAAGGGAGGGAGAATTGGTGAAGTAGTATCTGTTGACGCGACGTGCACCAACCTCCGAACGAATTTTGGCGCCTTTGCTGATTCGAGCCCCAAATGGAGCAGCATGGCGGCATGGGGGCCAACAGCTCTGCTGCCTATATTCCAGATACTCGGAGTTGAGCCGGCAAGAATGAGCATTGCTTCAAAGTGCCTCGAAGGTGATCGGGCTTTTGATGATTTTTCCAGGATATCTATCGAGTACCGTGATGCGATCGCATCAGCCAAGGTTGGTGCCGGGGCTAAGTCGGAAGGCGATCTCGTCATATCCGGAACCAAGGGTTATGTGTACGTTCCCGCTCCGTGGTGGAAGACCGAGTATTTCGAGATTCGCTATGAAGACCCTGCAGATAATAGGCGGTATTTTATCCAGCTTGATGGTGAAGGTATCCGATTTGAGTGGGTTCAGTTCTTGCGAATGATTGCCGCTATGGATGATGGGCTTGCTGGCAGTGAAGTGGTGCGTCGCGAAGGACGAATAGAACGCGAAGTGTCATGTGCGATATGCGAAGTTATGTCGGGTTTTGAAAACGGTAGAGGAGTCTACTATTTAGGGGCGTCCTAGCAGCAAGGCGAAAATGGCTGCTATCGTGTGTCGTTCGCGTTGGCATGCCCTTGCGCCCTCCCCGCGAGGCGCAGGCTGTTGTGTTGCCGTTGTTATGCCTTGAGAACGAGAGCGAACGACTCTCGTTCTATTCTTTGCTGCAATTGATAAGATGCCTGATGGGAAGAAGTATCTTAGCGCTGTGGCGCGTGCATGGGGGCAGCACGGCGCATCGAGCTGGTCGGATAGCGTCTTGACCAGGATTTCTCCTTCAAGAACCAATCTCGCGGCGGAGAGCCTGAATTGCCTGTCGTAGCGTTTTCCTGGCATAGCTTGAACACCTTTCCAATCGAAACGCTCGATTTCACGTATCCGTTATATTGTCCCAGTTCAACTGGGATTATTTGCTTACGCAGGGTTTCCTCTTCGGCGGCAGGCTCTATGTCCTGCCTTTGTAAAACCAATAAATTCCTACGCAGATGAATTCACCGAAGTATGAAAAATGAAATTGCTCTGTCCATGAAATGGGAGCCATCGGAATGGCCTTTTGTCTGTTGGTGATGCTAAATTTGGCAAATAGATAACCCAATCTGCTTTCGAATGAAATGAATGAAATCCCAGGAATGAAATGTGCATATTGCGGGAAAGAGGCAAAAGGAACCGAAGAGTACATCATTTCGTACTCTGCATTGGACCTGTTTCCGGAATGCGTATCTAACGCTTGGTGAAATAAGAGGCGTGGTACACCGAGTCGATCCAGTGGTTAAAGGGTATGCGCGAAATGCGACAACGACAAACATTCCGAGATTGATGCTTATGCTAAAAAACTTACTGGTCAGTACTCCGCTCGAAGATATGCTGAAAACGACAAGCCTGAAATCGAATTCGACTATGTCATGATTCAAAAAATGCTAATCAAGTACGCATTTAATGATCTAAGATCGCGCTCGGAAAGCTGCTCGTTTTTCGATGATGAAATACTTCATTTTTTTTGGACGAAAATGACGATTTGCCAAAAGAAAAAATGACCGTGCTTTGCGGGCTTACTATCTGCGTTTGACGATACTTGGGCGATAAATGGCAGGTGAGACCAGGTGATCTTTAAGGATCGGCGAAAGGTTCCCGTTTTTGCTATTGTTCATGAATGACTTGAATCCTACGGAAGGGGAGGTCATGCGCGATCTTGAGTTGATGATAAGGCCAATGCCGCCATCTGCTGTTGTCAGTAATTTCGTAGAAGGAGTCCCGCATAGTAACTATGAAATCTATTTACGTGAATTAGTCAACAGCTCCACCTATTTTCTGGATAGGGGCAAATCAATATACAGTGGACCTCCATCGGAGGAAGCGGGCCAATGTGATGCTATTTCTAAAGAATACGAATTAGATTTCAAATTGCTTGATTCGCAAACCAGGTTGATGGCACTCAGCATTCTCAAAAAACAGCCTATTGTTTTTGCTTCTGGACTCGTAGTGTATACCGAATGTAAAATCCCGGTGGAGAGGTTGGGGTAACGAAACTTCGTGCTGCAATGCGTGGGCTATCTGTTGATGACCTCGTAAATACCCGATGCGCCAAAACGAACTGCATCAATGTCCAAAATGGCATACCGCAAGTTCTTGAAGTCGTTGAAGCGAAGAAGCATGTCCTGATGCTGTTCCCCTATATTTTTTCGTTTGAGCAAGAAGTCCACCCCGAAGGCTCCGTAGAGGCTATAAGAGCCGCGATGAATGACGATTTCAGAAATCTGTTTCTATATCGCGAGAGGATATGTCCTGGGTTCGATACGTATCTCACAACAGTATTTTCTGATTCATTTCTGATATTCAAAATTGTTCATGGTGAATTCTCATTGGTTGAATCCATTTCAACCGAAAAAACGCCAACATACAAACAACTGCTTGATTACGGCGATATATGGGACTAGCAAATTCACGAATTGATCTATCAGGGACTCCGCTGGAGCTTCCGTGACCCGGTAGGGTGAATCGATTTTTCGAGAAAAAACACTCGCCTATATTTAAAAAAATGAGAATTCCCGCGATTCCGAACACGACGAGCATTCCGCGAAGAGCTGGCCTACGGGGCATCGTCAATGGTTTACGTAGGTGTTCGATTTAGATCCTTCATTTTAATCTCTTGGATTTTGGTCGAAGCAGGATAAAGCAAAATACAATTCCAGCAAGTTCAGTGTCTTGTCGGTGGTCAAGCAAGGCGGCTTTTTGCGGATTGAGACAAAAACCGGTCGATAATGGAGGAGGCGTGGGGATTTGAACCCCTGGACCATATTCCACTCTGCATTTGCTGTCTTTCAGGTCGGACGCCTCCAACATGGCCCATTACCTCCACCGTCTTGCTTAATAGCTTCATAAAAACCTCCTTTAATGGATAACAATCGAAATATGGAATACTGACATCAAAAGATAGACAAATATCCACCGATAGGTTTAATCCAAAAGAGAAATGTGTTCCTATGAAAACAGCAAATGCAAAGAGCAGCAAGCTGATGTCTTTTATCCTAATCGGAATGCAGTACATATGTCAAAGATGCCATTGATTCGCATTTATCTGGCTTTTCGTATCGTGTCGTACCCTAGATCAAATGGTGAAACGTTGGGATGAATGGCATTTGGCGAATGGCAGGTGCGCTGCTAGTCATGCCGCAGTCTCCAAATACCGATTAGAGGAGGAGGGGGAAACGCATGTTTCGAAGCTTCTTTTGCTTAAAGGATGATTGTCTCTATTGATGAGGGCATTGTTTGGGGGCGTAATGCTATCAAAGCCAAGAATCTGGACGTGATCCCGCCCGAAAAGCTATCAAATAGACTTAAGACCCTTCTGCTTATTAACCTTCCCACCGAACGCGTTTGCAACGCATCTAACTGTGGCGATAATTGCGCCCATTAGATCCTTGCCATTGCGAAGAAGCATGACATCGCAATCGGTCTGTACCGTCTGATGGATTTTGGTGGTAGGCGCTTTGCTGCCAAAGTTGCGCCAATACTGGCGAAGCGGTTTGCTCCATGGATGAGTTGGTGCCTAGCTCAAAGAACTCAGCGCATTTTTTATAGCGATCTTCGCCTTTGGCGGATTGTTGGCATCTAAATCGATGAAAAGACCTTTATAGCTATTTACAACAGCGTAGGAGCTTTCTCGTTTCAAGATAAATTTTGTTCGATTACGGGATGCTTAATTCATTCCCAGCATTTTTCCCACAACGGCTTTGGCGCCGTACTTCTCTAGGAACCAGCCGGCCCTAAGGCGTAGGGCTTCGGCGTTGGATACGCGCTTGCCGCTAAGGGCCGTTTCCAGCAGCTTGCGGCCGCGCTTCTTCAGCCGCAATGCACTGGTGCTTCCGTTGCCCCAGAACTCGCGGAAAATGCGGGCGTATTCGGGCAACAGCTCGCTACGCACGCCCCCAGGCAGGCAGAATAGCCCATACAGCACGAACTCAATGGACCAGCTCACAATTTCCGAGTTGTACTCTTCCAGGCCAAAGCGCTTCTTCCAGGCACCGAAAATGCGCTGGGTCATGGGTAAGTGCTTGCGGCTCTTTGCTTCCAAGTCGTCATTAGTTTTCGACGTAAGCGACCCTTCGCGTTCAATACGATACTCGTACAGCTTGTCGCTTATCAGCGCCGTTTTCCTTGAATTGGGGTAGATGTCGAAGAAGAACACCTGGTCTTCGCCGAAGGGCAGTGCCTCTTCGAAGCGAATGTCGTATTCATCCAAGAACGCTTTGCGGCAAGCGGTGCGAATGTAGGGGGTGCTCTGCTCTTCGAACATCAGCGCGGGCTTGAATCCGTCATACACCACATCGCGCGGGCTTAACTTCAGCGTTATCCAGGGCGTAGCCGCTTTGGCGGGGTTGCAATAGCCGCCAAAAGTCACCACGTCGGCATTGGTTTCGGCGAATGCTTCGGCAATGCGTTGGCAGGCATTGGGCGTGAAGCGGTCGTCCGCGTCAAGAAAGCCAATGTAGGTTCCGCATGCCGCATCAATTCCCGCGTTACGCGCAGAGGAAAGGCCGCCGTTTGGCTTGTCGACGATAACGATGCGTGTGTCTTCCTTCTGGCGCTTTGCCAGGATTTCACGTGAGCCATCGGGGCTACCATCGTTTACACAAACAATTTCGATATCGCCGAAGGTCTGTGCCTGCAGCGAATCAAGGCAGGCATCCAGATAGTCTTCCACGTTATATATGGGCACGATTATGGAAAGAACGGGGTGCTCGGGAGCGCCTTCGGCGCGGATGACCGTTGGTTCTTCGACCGCCATGGGCTATTTCGCCACCTTGTTTTTCAGCAGCTTTGCAATAAGAGGCAGGCCGCCAATGCGGTAATAGTGCTTGAAGGTGTTCAGCTTGCCGGGCGCTGCGTATTCGGTGCGGCACTTTGCAAAGGTTTCGGGCTTTTTAATAAGCGCGCGAAGGTCGGCTTCGGCCCAAGGCTCAAACAGTGCCAGATCAACGCGGTCGGCGTCTAAATCGGCCTTCAGCTCCTGCGCGGCGTGCTTCAAAAATTCGGCGCGCAGTTCGGCGGAAAGGCGATCGTAGTTCCACAGGTAGCTGTTGAATTTCATGCGCTCCAGCACGCCTTGTAGATGCTGCTTTTTTGCCGGGCGCGCATCAAGCCAGCGCTGCATTTCGGCGTACTCGTCGCACACGCAATACACCTTGCCGGGGGAATTTACCGATGAAGCTTCGTTGTCTTGGCGGTACTTCAAAATTTGAGTAGAGCTAAACGCAGCGCGTTCGGCGGCGGCCCATACCTTAAAGGCAAAGCCAGCATCCTGATACGATGCTCCTGGCGTCTCCAGGAAGCGAATGTCATTTTCCTGTAGGAAGGTGCGGTTGTACATGCCCGACCAAATAGATGGCTTTGCATAGAAAGGCTCAAACACTTCCTGAGGGTTAACCAGCTTGCCGCAGAGCCCTTCGCTAATTACATGGCAGGGCTCCAGCTTTTCGTTCTGGCTCCAGTAGAACCAGAAGTCAGCCTTTACCGCCTGTGCGTTGTGCATGGTTGCCAGGTTGTACAGCACCTCCAACGCGTCGGGCGTGAACGCATCGTCCGATTCCAAGATGGCTACGTATTTGCCCGTTGCCGCATCAAGTCCTTGGTTCATGGATGCTCCATAGCCGGAATTGGACTTGTCAATCACGCGAAAGCGGCCGTCCGCATCAAGGTATTCCTGCACAATGGCGCGAGAACTGTCGGTGCTGCCGTCGTTAATGCAGATTGCCTCGAAATCGGTGAAGCTTTGGGCCAGCACGGAATCTAGGCATTCGCGCAGGTATTTCTCCACGTTGTAAATGGGTATAAGCAAGCTAATTGCGGGCACGGCGGATCCTTTCGCTATTGCTGCGCAGCGTGCGTTTTTGTTCAACATTTCTATGATAAAGGTTATGGCTCGGGTTGCCTGTTTCGCCGGTGCGTCTCTGGCAAAAAGAGATAAAAATGGGCTGGGGCTAATGGACCCCATGTGCCGGTGGCTTGTTTGACGAATGCTGTTTCCCATGTTGCTGTTAAACGCTTTGTTGGTAACAGGATCTGAAACTCGAGGCGAATAACCTTGAGGGGGAGTAGACTTTCCGTGATGGAAAAAGGGACAGGTACCAGGTTCTCGCTGAAAGCATCGGGAGGTTATCTTGGGGTTAGAAAGTGAATCAACGGCAGAGAAAACGGGGTTTTCCAAAGTGAGGTCCTGGTTTATTCGCAATGCAAAATTGCTGGTGGTGTGCTTTGCGGTGGGCATGGTCTGCCATGCGCAGATGTACCTGAACGGCCTTTCGAACCCCGATGCGGTTGTTTCTTTGAGCAACCCCAATGGATACGGAAGCTTTATTCCGCATGCTTGGGATATGAGCTTGGGGCGTTGGGGCCTGCTGTTTGCTGCCTACGCTAAGTTTGGACTGTGCTCGCCTATCCTTACTTCCGCAATCACCATTGCCCTGTTTACGCTGGGCGTTGTTGCGCTGATAGACAAGCTTGGCATCAGGAACGCTTGCCTGCAGTATGCTTCTTCGATTCTGTTTATCGCTTCGCCCTTCGTTTCCTGCTGCATCACGTACTACTACTGCTCGAATTCGTACGCGCTCTCGTTTTTATGCGCGGTGCTGGCAGCATGCCTGATCGGGCGCGTTGGGGCTGTCGGCAAGCCGGTTGCCCTTGTTGGGGCAGTTGCGTTGCTGGCGTTTTCGCTCGGTTGCTATCAAGCGAGCCTGGGCGTGTTTTGCGTTGCGGTGCTGTTGGTGATGGTTCGCTCTCTTATGGGCGGCGGCTCTGAATCGCTGACGTCGCTGGCATGCGACGCTCGTGGCGAAGCTCAGAACCCCCACCGCGAAGAAGGCTGCAGCGCCGATTCGCTCAGCGCCAAGCAGCTTGCGGTGTTCTTCGGCGTTGCCGTTGCGGTATGCGCGGCGGGTGCTGTGCTGTACTACGCGCTAACCGAGCTGTCTTTGTTCGCGTTGGGCATCAGCCTTTCTGCCTACGGTGGGCCTCCTCGGTTGGCGCTGACAGCATTCTGGGCTCTTTGACGTCGTCTGTCCCCAGTGCTTACGTTGCCTTTTCTGACGGCTTGTTCAGCCACGGTATTTTCGGGAACCATTTTGGCTGGGTGTACGTGGCGGCTGTTGGCATGATTATTGCGGCGGTTGCGTTTGTCCGTCTTGCTACGATGAACGGTGTGAAGCGTTTGGGGGCGAGCGCTATGGCGCTGCTTTGCGTTGTGCTTATCCCCTTTGCCGCCAACGTTATCCTGGTTATCGTTCCCAGCTACGGGTATCCAACCCTGCTTATGCTGGGCGGTTTCATGGCTTCTTTTCTGCTTCTGCCCCTGTTGGTGCAGCTTTTGCTCGATTCGCCCGACCGAGGCAATGTGCGCCTGCGCATGCCCGCAAAGGCTATGTCCGTCGGCTGCTGTTGCCTTATTGCCGTAGGGGCGTGGTCGTACGCGCTGCAGTCGAATGCGGATGCCGAGGCTATGCAGGCATGCCAGAACCAAACTGCTTCTTTGGCCACCCGAATTGCCGGCGTGCTTGATGCGAACCCCGATGTGCAGGCGGGTGCGAAGGTATTGATTGCCGGCAAGCCCGAAGCGGGCAACTTTCCGAACACCAGCGATTCCTACGTTCACGCAAGCAGCTATGCGAAGTGGGGCATGGTTTGGGACAACCACTACCAGAACAACATGCGTTCTTGGGACGTGATAATGAAGCAGTTTGCGGGGCAGAGCTTCAACTACTGCTCGTTCGACGAATGCGCCAAGGTTATTCGCTCAAACGAATTTGCGAACATGTCGCTGTATCCTGCCAATGATTCGGCGACAACCATCGACGGCGTTGTAGTTGTTAAGATATCTGACATAAGCAAGTATTCGGAATAGCGGCGCGCGCTGACGCCGAAGCGTTTAGAGTTCATGAGGGGCGCTGGGCATATGGGAAAACGACATCACGGCAAGGGCGAAGCGAGCGGTGCGTCCGCCTCGCGGGGGCGTAATGGCGCCGTGAGCGCCGATGCCGCGGACGCTGCCGCTGCGCATGGGTGCGGCGATGCTGCTGCCTACGCCGATGCTGCCTGTAGCGGTGCAGGCGCTGCAGAAGCTACGGGCTCGGTGAGCACCGCAGACGTCCCAGCCCAACCCTCCAGCGCTCCGTTCTTTTCGGTTGTTTTGCCCACGTATAGCTCCGAGCCCTACCTTGCCGCCGCCTTGGGCGATTTGCAAGACCAGCTGTTCACCGATTGGGAAGCCATTGTGGTGAACGATTGCTCGCCCGACGGCAGCTTGTCCATCGCGCAGCAGTTCGCCGCCGCCGATGCGCGCATTCGCGTTGTTTCGCACGAGGTGAACCGAGGGCTTTCGGCGGCGCGCAATACGGGCCTTGCCGCTGCTCGGGGGCGCTATGTGTGGTTCCCCGACCCCGACGATCGCTACGATTTCACCTTTCTGCAGAGTGTGTATAACTCGCTTCAGCAGCACGAAGCGCCAGTGGTTATGGTGGGCCATGTGGAAGAATTCTACGACGCTGGTGGCAAGGTAGAACGCGTGCAGGAATTCACTTTCAGCCAGGAATCGGCGCATTTGGGAAAAACAAAGCTGCGTAAGCACGTTTTGGAATTCGAAAAGGGTACGCATTACGGCTACGCCTGGAACAAGGTGTACGAGCGCAGCTACCTGCAGCAGGGCGGCTTTACCTTTACCGAAGATTTGCCGCTTATCGAAGATATCGAATTCAACATCCGCGTGTTCCAAGATTTGCCTGGCCTGAACGTGATTGGCGCACCGCTGTATCGTTACGCCAAGCGCGAGGCAGGCAACCTAACCAGCAAGTTTGTGCCGCGTTATTACGAGGTGCACCGCGCGCGCATTGAAATGTTGCGTAACCAGCTGGATTCATGGGGTTTGCTTGATGCCAGCGCCAAGGCCACGCTTGGTGCGCTGTATGCTCGCTACATTCTTTCGGCGTTGGAGCGTAACAAGCAGAAGGAAAGCGGCATGAGCGGTTCTGCGCAGAAGGAATGGCTGCAAGGTGTGTTTGCCGATGAGTTATTCAACGAGTTGGTGCCCTGCGCGCAAGCTGACAGCCAGGCGTTGCGCCTGTGTTTGAAGCCCCTGCAGCAGCGTAATGCGTCGAAGTGCCTGGCGCTAGGCGGTGCTATTCATGCTGCCAAGAACGGCGCTCTGCACAACGTGTTTGTGAAACTGAAATCCAGCAGGTGAGAAAATAAGGGGCAGGTCTCGTTTTCCCGCCAATGGCAAAGCGGCTGGTACCGAACCCCACGCGCAGGTTCCATTGCAACCTGACGCCAAATCGAAAGCGGGAAAACGGTAGCTGCCCTATTTTCCCAAGATGTTGCATTTCGGCAACACGCTAGGTTTGCTTTGCTGCTAGGCGTACAATCGGACGCGGTAATCAAGCGAAAAGGGGGCTTGCGGTGGATCTTTCCATTGTCGTGCCATGCTACAACGAAGAAGGATCGCTGCCGCTGCTGTTCGGCGCGGTGGATGATGCTTTTGCCACCTTGGGAGTGTCGTACGAGCTGGTTTTGGTGAACGACGGCAGCTCCGACGGTACGTCGCACCTGCTGCATGAGCTGCCCACTCCTGCATCGGCTGAACGTATCGTCGTGGTCGATTTTTCCCGCAACTTCGGCAAGGAAAGCGCCCTGCTCGCAGGCCTTCAACATGCCGAAGGGGATGCGGTTGGCCTGATGGACGCAGACTTGCAACAGCCTCCTGCAACGTTGCTTGAAATGTACCGCATGCTGCAGGCCAACCCTAGCGCCGATTGCGTAGCCGCATTCCAAGAGCATCGAAACGAAGGCGCGGTGCTGAGCTTCTTCAAGCACGCGTTCTACAAAACGTTCGATGCAACTTCTCGGCTCAATGTCATGCCCGATGCCTCCGATTTTCGCGTGTTCCACCGCAGGGTGGCCGATGCTCTTCTTTCTATGCCGGAAAGCTTCCGCTTTTCGAAAGGCATGTTTGCCTGGGTAGGTTTCGAGACGTTGCCGTTTCCCTACACGCCGGCAAATCGCGTTGAGGGCGAAACCAAGTGGTCGTTCCGGAAACTAATGCGCTACGGCATCGGCGGAGTGCTTTCGTTTACCACGTTTCCGCTGAAAATTGCCGCGGTGGCGGGTCTCGTTGCCACGCTTGTCGGGTTGGTTCTGCTGGTCGAAGTCGTTGTCGAGCAATTTATCAACCCCGCCATGCCATCGGGCTATCCTACGCTTCTGTGCGTGCTCCTTTTGATGGGCGGGCTCATTTTGGTAACGCTGGGTGTGATCGGCGAATACATCGCACGCATCTACATCGAAACCAAGCGCCGCCCTGCCTATATCGCGAAATCGGTAGAAGTCCGAACTAGCACCAACCAGGCAGGAAAGTAAGGGTAGGTGCTCGATTCCCACTTTGCGAGCTGAGCCGCGTTTGCAATGAAGCGTACGTACGAGGTTCGGCGTCAGCCGCTATGCCATAGGCGAAGAGAACCGCTTCCTTGCTTCCTGTGCCCGAGAAACAGGGAGAGCGGTTCAATACGGCGCCTCATCCGAGTGCAGGTCTGCGTAAAACCATATTTCACATTTCAGAAAGGACGTATCTGTTATGACAGAACCTACGTATATCTTAATCCGTGAATCCAGCAACGAATCCGGCTACACAGCACATCCGTTCCCTACCGAAATGTCAGCATACAAAGCCATGGACTGCATGGTGGAATCTGATGCTGCTGCCATTGAAGCGACATACCACTTATCGCCCCGTGTGGAACAGGTATCGAGCTATAAAACACAGCTCATCTTCGATGCAATCATCGCTGAGTCTGACATGACCGTAAAAATTACGTACAGCGTTTATGCAATCGAAAAGTAAATCTACTTATCGAAAATATGAAAAAATGGGGAACAATCTTTCATCTCGATTGTTCCCCATGCTATCTATTCGTACCACGGCTCGCTCGCAGTGGTATATTTTTTATTCTTTTTTATGCTGATTTTCTCTAATTCGTTTGGCCCTCTTGATAGGGGTACTTTTCCAGCAGTTCCTGTACGGTGATGAAGCTGTAGCCTTGTTCCTTCAACTTAGGGAGCGCCTGGCGAAGGCCTTCGATGGTCTGGCTGCGGTCGCCGCCGCCGTCGTGCATCAGGATGATGTTGCCGGGGCCGGCGCTCTGGATGCGCTGGGCAATAACATCGGCGCCGGGCTTCTTCCAGTCGGTGGTGTCAACGTTCCAGCCAATTTCTGCCGTTACAATGCCTTCAAGATCGGTGGCAACAGAAGTATCGAAATTACCGCCTGGGCAACGGAAAATAGTGCTTGCTTCCTGGCCGGTGGCGTTCTTGATTGCCTCCAGGCCCTTCTGCACTTCCTGCTTGCGTTCGTCAGTCGACATCTTGATAAGGCTTACGCCTTCGCCACTGCCCTCTGCGTGGTCCCACGTGTGAGTGCCAATTTCGCAGCCCATGCTTGCGGCGCGCTGCAATTCCTTTTCATGCCCGCTAATGCATTGGCCAACGGTAAAGAAGGTAGCCTTGGCGTCGTTCTGTTCAAGGATGTCCAGGATTTCGTCGGTTTGCTTATCCCATGGGCCGTCGTCGAATGTGAGCGCAATAACCTTGTCACCGTTGCTGTTCACGTTGTAGTACTGAACGATGTTGTCGACCGGTTCTTTGGTGGTAACCGTGGCGGTGATGCCCGATTCCTTGCCTGTGCGCGTTACCTGTTCGCCGTCCTGGGCATTGTTGCTGTACAGGTGAACTGCGCCAACGCCCTTCAATTCCGTTTTGTGCGGAAGGGTTTGGGGTTCGCTGTCGGTGTAGGGCTCGGTGATGTCGGTGCCATTGGAGATCTCGATCTTGTCGCCGCCGTTCAAGTGCATGCCCATATCGTCGGTGTCGTTTCCGTTCACCTTTGCGGTGCAGCGGGTGCCTTCACCTTGACGGATGGTGCTGCCATCGACGGCTACGTAGTTGCCAGGCGTTACCGAAACCACGTTGTTGTCCAGAAGGCCGCCAACGCTGCGCTCGGCGCCCGAAATGGTTACCTGGTCGCCGTTTAGCGTGACCTCAACCGGCTTCGACCCCATCCAGTTGTTGAAGGCGAATATGCCAACGATGGCAAGCACCACGACAACGGCAACGGCGATAAGGCTGCCGCGCGTAAAGAAGTCGGCCTTCTGCTTGGGCGCATAGTTGTTGTTGCCCAGGTAGCGAGCTGCCTGGTATGTGGATGCGTTGGTGGGCGAAGCCTTTTGGGCGCCTTCTTTGGTGCGCTGGTATTTAGCGCGCGAATAGGCAGATGGGTCGTTGCCACGCATGTTTTGCACTACGGGTATCTGCTGTGAAGGCTGGCCTTGCTGCGGCTGTGCTGCCTGAACGCGCATGCTCTGGCTGGGTTGCGAAGCTGCGGCGCCGCGACGAACGGGGCGCTGCTGGCGTTGAGCCGCGGAGGGACGCTGACCTTCAACGCGCGGCATGCGCTGGCTTGCCTGGGCGCTGGGGCGCTGACCGCGCTGGCTGTTGGCAGCGCGGCGAGATGGGCGCGCCTGCTCGTTGCCGTTTTGCTGCATGCGCGGCATGCGCTGGCTTGCGGAAGGGTCGCCTGCGCCTACGTGCTGGTTAGCATCTTGCGGTATTGCAACGCGCGGCATGCGCTGGCTGCCCTGCATGTTGGGGCGCTGGCCTCCGACGCGAGGAATACGCTGGCTTGCGTTTGTGGAAGCGTGCTGATCCCAGGCCGACACATTGGACATGTTGCCATTGGCAGTGTGCCCCTGGTTTGTTTGGGCAGGCTGGTTCGTGGCAACGCGCGAATGGGCAATATGATCGTTGCCGGCGCCTGCATACGCAGGGAATGCGGACGATGCGCCGCGTTCCTGACCTGCTGGTTTGTTCTGCACGCGTTCGTGCATGAACGAAGCCGTGGGGTCGTGCTGGCTGTATAACTCGCGTTCGCGCTCAAGCTCGTCACGTGCACTGGGCACGGAAGTGCGAGGTGCGGTGGAACGGCGGGTTGGTTGGCGACGCGCTGCTCGGCGCGGTGGTTCGTTTGAATTGGTCATATATTCTAAAACTCCCTAAAATCCAATCTCCTTATTGTACTCGGCTTGGTTGCGGGTGAGGCTTTTATACACAATTGTTAGATGCCGGTTATGCAAGTTCTTCATTGATGTGTTTCCGGGCGCCTGGCGATGGCAAGATTGTGCCCTGATGCGTTCCCGGGCACTCGCCGATGGCAAAATGCCCGCGAAATGCGTTCCTCCGGCGTTCGACGGTGACAAGGTTCTCGCGCGATGCGTTCCCGGGCGCTTTGCCGTGGCAAGATTTCGCCGCGGTGCGTTCCCGGGCGGCAATCCGTGGCAATTTTTTCACTCCATGTATCCCAAAAGGGGCCTCGGACGGGAAAAGCGCCCCTTCCTGGCAAGATTCGCACGCCATGCATCCGAAATGAGCTGGCTTTGGCAAGATATGCGCGCCATGTATCCGAAAAGCCCCGCAAACCGCCGTTGGAGGATACACCGCGCGAATACCTTGCCAGGAAGGGGCACTTTTCGCTGCACGGGCCCCTTGAATCATGCATAGTGCGCAGATCTTGCCATCCGCCGCCGAACAGCGCGAGCGATCGCAACCACGGCGCCGCCCTTATGGGCGGCGGAACGGGACGCGGGTGGCTTCTTGTCGGGCGGGGTGACGCTGCCAAAGGAGTGCGTGGTGTTGTGGGGCGTCGAGCGCTGGCGGCAAAGCTGGCATCAGTGAAGCTCCGCTTGCAAGTCTCTGACGCCGATAATCTCGCCGAATCTTGAGAGTCAGCATTCGCGGGGAGGGTTCAGGGCGGGATGGCGGCAAGGAGGCGCCGGTCAAGCGGCCCCGCCGAGCGAGGCCCGCGTGCTAGCAACCTTTAGCAGCGCGTTCAAAGAAAAAGTTAACCCGTTGGTACTTTTCCTGTTGACAATACCCCCTGGGGGTATATAGTTGCAGCGTAAAACAAAGAAGGGGAGAAGAGTCTCTCTCGTTCCCATCAGTGAAAAGGGTCACCATGAGCGAAGAATTGCCCAAAGCATGTTGCTCGGAAAAAACGGAAGCTCCAAAGCGTATATGCGAGTGCCGTCATAAAGCAACGGAGCGCAGCGCCGAATTCCAAAGCGAATTGCAAAAGCGTCTGAATCGCGTCATCGGTCAGCTGAATGGTGTGAAAAGCATGATCGAAGACAACCGTTATTGCGGCGATGTGCTCATTCAGCTTTCTGCTGCGGAAAGCGCCGTGCATACCGTGTCAGAAATGCTGCTGCGCGACCATCTGGAAACGTGCGTAACCGAACGCGTACGCGAAGGCGATACCGAAGTAATTGACGAGGCCATGCAACTCATCAAGCGTTTCGCCCACTAAGGGCGGGTTTGTTCGGCTGGAGCTCGACCTCAGCCTGTCAAGTTGGCTTTCGTGTGGATCCTGGCTGCCGCCGACTGCTGCCGACTGCCGCTGCAACTGTCCCGTTCGTGCAGATATCGACCGCCGCCGAGACTACCGCCGTAGTTGCCGTCCGCGAGGATCCCGATTGCCGCCGGTTTGGTTGGCGGTTCGTTCGGCCGGCAGTTCACCCCCCAATCGCAAATTCCAAGAGGAGATATACCATGAAGATATCTTTCAATGTTCAAGGAATGACATGCGCTGCTTGCTCGGCGCGTGTCGAGAAAGCTACCAGTGCGGTCCCCGGCGTGGCGAGTGTTGCCGTGAATCTGCTGAAGAATTCAATGGAAGTGCAGCTTGCCGCCGACGCCAATGCCGCCGAAGCTACAGCCGCCATTGAGGCAGCCGTGAAGAAGGCGGGCTATGGCGCCAGCCCCAAAGGCCAGGCGGGCGCACCTGCTGGGCCAGGCGCTGCCGCTACAGGCTCAGGTGTCGCTGCGGGCAATCCGAACGCCACCGCCGAAGCCGAGCAGAAGAGCATGCTGCACCGCCTGATTGCCTCGCTCGTGTTCACGGTGCCGCTGTTCTACATCTCTATGGGCGACATGTTCGGCTGGCCGTTGCCCAGCGTGCTCACTGGTATGGAAAACATGATGGTGTATGGGCTTACCCTATTTGTGCTGCTGGTGCCCGTCATTTTCATCAACTTCAAGTTCTTCCGTGTGGGCTTTCGTGCCTTGGCGAATCGCGCCCCCAACATGGATTCGCTTATTGCACTAGGCTCGGGCGCCGCCACGGTATACGGAGCATATGCGCTGTTCAACATGGCATTTTTCATGGGTCATTCCGACATGGCGGCCGCTCATCATTTCGCCATGAACCTTTACTTCGAATCGGCGGCCATGATCCTGACGCTCATTACGCTGGGCAAGTATCTTGAAGCGCGTGCGAAGGGCAAAACCACCAGCTCGCTTTCGGAGCTTATGGATCTTTCGCCCAAAATGGCAACACGTGTGGAAGACGACGTCGAAGTGCAGGTTCCTGCCGCAAGCGTGCGCGTTGGAGACGTGCTCATGGTGCGTACGGGCGAATCGGTGCCGGTCGACGGCGTGGTGCTGGAAGGTGAAGGGTCGGTCGACGAATCCGTTATTACGGGCGAGCCTCTGCCGAAGAGCGTGCACGCTGGCAGCGCGGTGACGGGCGCCACCGTGAACACGGCGGGCTGGTTCACGATGCGTGCCGAACACGTGGGCGAAGAAACCGTGCTGGCGGGCATTATTCGTCTGGTCGACGAAGCCACCAGTTCCAAAGCGCCCATCGAAAAGATGGCCGACAAAATCAGCGGCGTGTTCGTGCCGGTGGTTATCGCTATCGCGGTGGTGGTGTTTACCGTGTGGCTCGCCGTGGGGGCGGAGCTTTCCGTGGCGCTTACGTACGCGATTTCCGTACTGGTAATTTCATGCCCCTGCGCGCTGGGATTGGCAACGCCTACTGCTATTATGGTGGGCACGGGACGCGGTGCTGCGAACGGGATTCTGGTGAAATCTGCCGAGGCGCTGGAAACGGCGCGCGGCGTGAAGACGGTGGTGCTGGATAAAACGGGCACCATCACTAAGGGAGCTCCGCAGGTAACTGATGTTCTACCGGCGGAGGGCGTGCGGGCCGAAGAGCTGCTGCGGCTTGCCTATGCACTGGAAAAGCCTTCCGAGCATCCGCTGGCTCGCGCGATGGTGCTGTACGCAGCGGGTGGCATCGGTGCTGATGCGGTAAAAGAGTCTGCCGAGCTGGTTTCCGGATTCAAACAGGTTCCTGGTCAGGGCGTTTCCGCCTGTGTTTCGGGCGCGGCGTGCTATGCGGGCAATGCGCGCATGATGGCCGAGTGTGGCATCGCGGTGGATGCTTCGCAGGCTGAAGGGCTCGCCGACGAAGGCAAGACCGTTACCTATTTCGCTTGCGATGGCAAGTTGGTAGGCATTATTGCCGTGGCGGATGTACCGAAGACAACCAGCGCTGCCGCCATCGCGCAGTTGCGGGCGATGGGCATTCGCACGGTGATGCTCACGGGCGATGCTGAGCGAACCGCTCTTGCTGTGCAGCGTCAGGTGGGCACCGACGAAGTCATTGCTGGCGTGCTGCCCGCCGAAAAGGAGCGCATTGTTCGCCAGCTTTCCGCGAAGGCTCCGGTTGCTATGGTGGGTGACGGCATCAACGATGCTCCGGCATTGGCTCGTGCGGATGTGGGCATTGCCATTGGCGCCGGCACCGATATTGCGCTTTCAAGTGCCGATATCGTGCTGATGCACAGCGATTTGGCCGATGTGCCCGCTGCCCTGGATCTTTCGCGTGCCACTATGCGCAACATCAAACAGAACCTGTTCTGGGCGCTGTTTTACAACGCCATCTGCATTCCTGTGGCGGCAGGCGCGTTTGCGTGGGCGGGTTTCAGTCTGAACCCGATGATCGCGGCGGCGGCCATGAGCGTAAGCTCGGTATGCGTGGTCACCAATGCTTTGCGTTTGCGTGGGTGGAAGCCGCAGCGCGTATCCGCAACGTCGATGGGTGCGGTGGGCAAAGCAGCGAGTGGCCCAGCCTCAGCCAACGAAGTTGCTGGCGTTGGCGCCGCTGCTGGTGCTGTGACCAGCAAAGAAGCGAACAATCTACCATCGGCTAACGAAACGGCGAACGATGCTTCTCCTAGCGACGGAATGCCGACCGGCCCGAATGCTTTCGCTGCAAATTCGCGCTCAGCCGCTTTGCAATTCCCTGAAAAGCGCTTGCGCGTGGAGGGCATGAAGTGCCACAAATGCGCAGGTCGCGTGCGCGGAGCGTTGGAAGCGGTGCCTGGCGTTGAAAGTGCGGTGGTCGATCTCGAGGGCAAGCAGGCCACGGTGCATCTTAGCGATTCCGTGCCCGATGAAGTGCTTGTCGGAGCTGTGATCGAAAAGGGCTTCGAAGCAGAAATGCTAGCGCACTAGCCGAACGGAGGATGCCGCCAATTAAATAGCGTGGTTCGCCAGTCGGACTTGCCCTGTTCCCGCCTGGTGAGCCGCCAATCGGGAACACCTTCGCGGCCAGCGCGGGCTCCTCGCCAGGCGCCCTCCCCTCATCCGGTGTTGACCCCCTCGCC
>OLRF01001178.1_pt1 | contig 28456 bp, 26 predicted proteins | sample 1672061 | NCBI WGS metagenome assembly OLRF01 (sample SAMEA3136641, study PRJEB25190) | human gut metagenome | reverse complement strand
ATTTTGAACTATGTTGGGTTATAGCAAGAATTGAAACGATGTCCTAAATCGTCCCGACGATGAAGCCGCTGGACAGCGCGAAGAAAGAAGAGGGAGCGGCTGCTGATGCGGGCGCTGGCTGCACGGCAGAGGCTTGCGGTGTAGCGAAAGCTTGCGGTGCGGAGAATGCGCGCCCTGAAAAGATAGATTTTTCTAAAGTGGAGATCGAGCCGCTGTTCAAAGATTTCGTCGATTTCGAGACTTTCTCCAAGTCGGATTTCAGAGCGGTCAAAGTTCTGGCCTGCGAAGCGGTGCCTAAGTCCAAGAAGCTTTTGAAATTCACTCTGGACGACGGAACCGGCGAAGAGAGAACTATTTTGAGCGGTATCCATGCTTATTACGAGCCGGAGGAGCTGGTCGGCAAGACTTGCATTGCCATCACAAACCTGCCTCCTAGACCGATGATGGGTATTGATTCCTGCGGCATGCTGATATCAGCTGTACACAGTGAAGAGGGAGAAGAAAAGCTCCATCTGCTTATGGTGGACGACCGCATCCCGGCGGGAGCGAAGCTGTATTAGGACGCGGATATTAAGGCTCCTGCACAAGGCTTCTGCGCGTGAGATGCTTGAGAAAATACACCGGGCGCTTAACCGTGCGGAGAGAAAAACAGCATAATTTACAAATTGAATGGGCAATTCCACACTGGAGTTGCCCATTTTTGATGTGGAAGTGCAATTCGTGCGGCGGGAAATAGACATTTTGTGGAAATATTCGCAAGATAGATACGCAAAAGAGGCTCATGCGACCGTAAGTGTCGTGACTTCATGGCAAGTGAGGCATACAATAAAGTCACATATACACAAATAAAAGGAGGCGATGTGTGATGACATTCGGTGAAAAAATAAAAAAACTTCGGGTAGCAAGCGATATGAGCCAAGACGAACTGGCGGAAAAACTATTTGTGACGAGGACAGCCGTTTCCAAGTGGGAAACGGGCAAAGGATACCCGTCAATCGATAGCCTTAAACTTCTGTCAGATTTGTTTCATATCAGTATGGACGAACTTATATCAGATGACGATGTGGAAAGCAAGAGAGTGCTTGACGATAAAAGAGCGAGAGAATTTTATTATATTGCTGTCGCATTTCTGGTCTTTACAGTGGTATTAGCGTTCATCGCATACTTTGCCCAAACTAAACGGGCCGGCATTCTCTCCCTTGTCGGTGTTATCTGTTATGTCGTCTGCGCTTTTTTCGCCAAGCCGCGATATAAGAGGATAGAGGCTAAAAAATATATTTTGACTTATATAATATCCCGCGCGGTAATTCTCATTATCGTAATTTCTGTGATGGTTCAAACTATAAAAAGCCTATAGAGAAGCTTGCGTTGCAGGAGCGGCAATTGAGTATCGGACTTTATGTAGGGATTGACAAAGACATTGATAGAGTGAAATAACTTTGTCAGGGGCTTTTGGTAGTTAATAAAGGTATAAGTGAAAACGTTGATTTTTATGCATATTTGCTATATAGTGTTGTATAAGCGAGGATATTTACTCGGTTTTGGGATAAATAGAAAGGATTTTACTCTATGGCTACTGCAAATAACGCTAATATTGGCTTTGAAAAACAAATTTGGGATGCTGCTTGTGCTCTTTGGGGGCACATACCCGCGGCAGAATATAGGAAAGTTATTGTAGGACTTATTTTTTTGCGTTATATATCGAGCTCTTTTGAAAAACGTTATCAGCAGCTTGTTACTGAAGGTGATGGCTTTGAGGATGACAGAGACGCTTATGTGGCGGATAATATCTTTTTTTGTACCGGAAGATGCTCGTTGGAGTAAAATTGCCATTGCGGCTCATACACCGGAAATTGGGACAATTATTGACGAGGCTATGCGGGCAATTGAAAAAGAGAATAAAACCCTTAAAAATGTGTTACCGAAAAACTATGCCAGTCCTGATTTAGATAAGCGTGTTTTAGGTGATGTTGTTGACATGTTTACCAATATGAATATGGACGATACAGAAGAAAGTAAAGACCTCCTCGGCAGGACTTACGAATATTGTATTCAGCAGTTTGCGGCTTATGAGGGTGTTAAAGGAGGAGAGTTTTATACTCCGGCAAGCATTGTTAAAACAATCGTTGCCATACTAAAACCTTTCAAAAATTGTCGTGTGTATGACCCTTGCTGCGGTTCGGGAGGTATGTTTGTTCAGAGCGCAAAGTTTATTCAAGCACACAGTGGGAAACGTGGTGAGGTTGCTGTCTATGGGCAGGAATCCAATGCCGATACTTGGAAAATGGCAAAGATGAATATGGCTATTCGTGGTATCGATGCTAATTTTGGCTCGTATCATGCGGACACATTCTTTAATGATCTTCATCCCACGTTAAAAGCAGATTTTATTATGGCTAATCCGCCCTTTAATCTTTCTAACTGGGGACAAGATAAAGGAGGATAAAGTAACAAGTGATTATTTGTACTACTTGATTAAACATAACATTTTAGCATTGAAGAGGAATACTCACGGTTCGGTATTTGACACTATTACTCGAGATACTTTTGATAATATTGAAGTGGAAATTCCGAGTTTAGATACACAAGAAAAAGTGACTTCCGTGTTAAGCGACTATGATGAAAAAATTGAATTAAATAATGCAATAAACAATAGTTTTTACTATTTCGTGAAGCTTTTGGGAAGTAAACTCAACAGAAGTATCTTCGACAAACATCTTTTTGAATGTAGCAGTCAAAGTTGCTTCTAAATTATTGTTTGTTGGAAAAGGAGTGCATAAATGAAAAAAAGAAAGAAGAGGTCACTATTCATTCATCTGCTGCTGAATACTTAACCTATGTAGCTTCCGTTGGCGGTGAAGAAAGCAGCATTGAAATGCGTTATGAGGATGAAAATATATGGCTCACGCAGAAAATGATGGCAGTACTTTATGATGTAAGTATTCCGACTATTAACGAGCATATCAAAAAAATATATAGCGACTCTGAGTTGGTAGAGGGAGCAACTATTCGGAAATTCCGAATAGTTCAGAATGAAGGCTCCCGACAGGTTAGTCGAGATGTTGCACACTATAACTTGCAGGCTATTATTGCTGTTGGCTTTAAGGTGAACAATCAGAGAGCTGTTCAGTTCCGGAAATGGGCAGGACAAATTGTAAAGGACCACACCATTCAGGGTTGGACTATGGATAAGGAGCGTTTGATTAAAGGCCATATGTTCTCCGATGAATACTTTGATAGACAGCTTCAATATATTCGTGAAATTCGTATGTCAAAGCGTAAATTTTATCAAAAGATTACTGATTTATACGCTACTGCATTTGATTATGACAAGAACTCCGAAACAACAAAAGTGTTTTTTAAAATTGTTCAAAACAAGCTCCATTATGCCACACATCGCCATACGGCAGCAGAACTGATTTACGAACGCGCTGACGCCAATAAAGAGAATATGGGATTGACTACTTGGGAAAACGCCCCTGATGGAAAAATAATCAAAGCCGATGTTTCAATAGCTAAAAACTATTTGAATGAAAAAGAAATATCTTATCTTGAAAGGATAGTTTCGCTTTATTTAGATTATGCCGAGTTTCAAGCAGAGCGTAAAATTCCAATGAGCATGGAAGACTGGGCAAAGCGTTTGGACAATTTTTTGGAATTTAACGGAACGGAGATTTTAACAGGAGCAGGGAAAATCAGCGCCGAGCAGGCAAAATTGCACGCCGAAACAGAATTTGAGAAATACCGTATTATACAGGACAGGGTTTTCTTATCTGATTTTGATAAGTATATACTTGAATTGGAAGAAACAGCAAAAGATTTGGAAAAAAAGTGAGTATATAAAACTTCCACCAACGGCGGAAGTTAATCAAAGAGGCTGCCGTTGATTGTCGTTCTCTTAAAAATAAAGAGGTCGCTAATATGAAAGAAAAGAATCTTGCTGTTGAGTTGTTGAGAAAATTGATTTCAGAGCAAGTATTCATTTATCGCAGAACAAATGTAGTGAAATCGGAAAAGTTCAGCGAAATTATGCAGCGATCCCTCAACGCTTATCTTAACGGTATGCTTACTAATGAAGAAGTAATCGAAGAAATGTTGAAACTGGCTAAGCAAATTGCTGAAGCACAAAAAGAAGGAAATGAGCTCGGTCTTAATTCTGAGGAATTAGCATTTTATGATGCTTTAACAAGGCCTCAGGCAATAAAAGATTTTTACGAAAATGATGAACTTATTGCGATTACCAAAGAACTTACAGAGACTCTTCGTAAAAATAAAACGATAGATTGGCAAAAACGAGAGTCAGCACGAGCAAAAATGCGTATGGTTATCAAAAAACTTCTGAAAAAGCATAAATATCCGCCAGAAGGTATGGAGTATGCCGTGCAGACTGTAATGGAGCAATGTGAGTTGTGGACAGATAATGTTATGGAAATATAGGATTGCGAAAAGAGGTTATGGATAAAAAGGAAAATTTGCTTATAACTAAAAAACAAAGCTCCTTGAATAATATAATAATCTTTCCCGATTTTCAGAAATTGAAAGAGGAAGTCAGCAAACTGCGAGTAGAAATTTCTGCCCTTTTACTGGAAGAAGATGAGCTTCAATTTATTGTCTGCAAAAATATTGAGGCGGCATATATGTTGAAGCTCGGAAGTTTAGAATATAAAGCGTACGAGGCTCAATGCGCAGCGCTTAGATTAAGACGGAAAACAGAAATAATTCAGTCAAAAATAAACCGGCAGGAAAAGATTATTCTGTCACATATTGAGCAGATGCTTGACGATGAGTTTTTTGAATATCAGAAGCAGCTTGATGAGCAAATCATCAAAATGAATGAGGCATTGCAGCGCAGCAAAGGGAAATTGCTTTCTCATGAAGAAAGCAGAGAACTGAAAACATTGTATCGCAGGATAGTTAAAGTTCTGCACCCTGACCTTAATGAAAATATTTCGGAAGCGCAATTAAAGATGTTCGATAATGCGGTTTATGCATATAAATGCGGTGATTTGGAGACATTGCGCATTATATCTGAAATGCTAAGTGAAAATACAGTTTCTGAAAATAGTGAAAGTACAGTAGCTTTGCTTGAAAATGAAAAGAAGCGTCTGATAAGTTTGACAAAAACACTACATGACAGAATTAAGAAAATCAAAACAGAATATCCGTATTCGGTTAAAGACATTATCGAGAACCCTGAAAAGGCTGAGCAGAAGAAAGCCGAATTGGAAAGCATTATTGCTCAATATAATGAAATGAGTGAGAGATATAAAGCAAAGCTTGCAGAAATGATGAGGTGAAATGATGGGACAATTGACGAAGAACAAAAACAGCGATTTAGTCAGTTTGCTACATTCACATGGAAACGGCCTTGTCGTCCCTAAGCCTTTTGAAAGAGATATATTTTTATTCGATACTTATGTTGCCGGCACAACGCATATTGAGGGGATAGAAGAATTAGAGCAAAATTTGAAAGTGAATGATAAGCTCGATTTTTTCAGGGAACCTGATAATCGATATGATAAGCAGGCTATTGTAATTAAAACGACCAACGGTTTAAAAATAGGATATGTGCCGAAACAGGATAATTTGATTTTTTCACGATTGATGGACGCAGGCAAACTTCTTTTCGGAAAGATATCTGCAAAAGAAAAGAAGGGCTCTTGGATTAAAATTGAGATTAAAGTATTTTTACATGAATAATCACGAATAAATTAGTACGGCAATGAAGAAAATACAGCAGTTTTCATTGCTGTATTTTTGTTGGCTCGAATTTTGCAAATTTCACTTAAACCGTTGGCGTGCCATCTGCCCCCCTACTCCATATTAGCCAGTATCTCACCTGAGAGCAAGCGCTTGATTTGGCCGGCTAAAATGTCCGGATCCCGTTCCTTGCCGGCTCCTCCAGCATAGTTCTCCAGCATGATCCCCAAAAAACCATAAGAATAGAAGCTGATGGTTATTTCCAGGTCGGAAGCGGTGAAAGTAAGATTGCGGCCTTTGCTGCGCAGCATCTTCCCGAAATAGCTCCTGAACGTTTGAAGCAGATATCTGAGAATTTCGTCTCTTCGCTGAGACGACAGCAGATGTTTCAAAAGCCTTTCATCCTTAGGGGCAAAAGCGATGACTGTCTTTAACATATCTTCCGGAGAGTCGGCTTTCATGCTGGCCTCAAAGATTTCTTCAAAGCGCTGCTCAAAGAGATACTCCACCACAGCCATAATATCCTGAAAATGATAATAAAAAGTCTGGCGGCTTATATTACATTCGCTGACCAGCTGTTTAACGGTTATTTTTTCTATTTTTTCGTGCTCAAGAAGTTCGGCAAACTTCTCGGCGATCATTCGTTTTACATCGAGGGGCATTGCAGTTGTCCTTTTATATAATCGAAGTTAATTTTGTATGTTGATGGTAAACACTATACTGCAAATTTGCAGAAATGTCAAACTAGCAGACAGCCTCTCCGTTCGGATCCTGTACTCGCTTCTTTCCGCAGCCGCATCCCTGCCTGAGACCGCCTTATAATTTCCGCCTCGTGTATTGACAACGGGAGGGATTTGTCAGTCTTATTGACACTTGGGTAGTTTTGTCAGGACACACGCTCTTGATTGATAGTGGCGGCAAGTTCAAAAAACTGATATAAGTAAGGCATGAATTTCAGAAGAGGAGGGGGTATCCTTGATATATAAAGAAAATATTTTCGCGGCAAAGCTCCGGGATCTGGAGAAAGAATACAGAAGTCTCTCAGAAAGGCTGATTAGTATTCAGGGGAAAACACAGCAGGAGCTTCAGAGCCAGCTGCATGATATTCGGCGTGAGTGTTATGAATATGACATGCAGCTGGAGCAGAGCGCCGCAAACTGCAGCTCTCCTGCCATAGCTTCTCTGGCGAAGATACAGCTGGAGTACGGTGAAAACATGGCGGAACTGCTGAGAAAAAAACTGCCTTATGAGATGCACAGCGGTGGTGCCGTTATTAGAGGCAGTGAAGAAGGCGGAACCCGAAATAAGGCAGAAGCCGAAATCTGGGACAGAGCAGAAGCGACAGCTCTTTACGCAGAATATACGATCGACTTTGCCGGACAGGCGATCAGGCAGGCCATGATAGCTGCGATTTCTGCCACTCTTCTGCAGAGCCAGGTGCAGGAGCTTGAAGACAGAAAAGATAGGAGGAACGACAGGGATGAATGAAGTAAAAAAGCCTAAAAAGCCGCTTATCTATTATTACATAATAGTCATGATAGTGCTCATGCTGTTTAATCTGCTGGCTATGCCGCTTATGTCGCAGGGGCAGATCGTGGAAGTGGATTACGGAACGTTCATGTCCATGACGGAAAACGGAAAGATAGGCAAAGTACAGGTTCAGGAAAGTGAAAATCAAATCATTTTTACAGATAAAAAAGAAACCACAGTGTATAAGACGGGAATGATGCCGGACAGCGACCTGACGACGCGGCTTTATGAATCAGGAGCCGAGTTTTCCGGTGAGATCATAGAACAGGCGTCGCCGATACTTACATTCCTGCTTTCATGGGTGCTGCCGATAGCCATATTTGTCGGGATTGGTCAGTATATGTCCAAAAAGATGATGAAGAGAGCAGGCGGGCCCGATTCGATGATGTTCAACATGGGTAAGTCCAATGCCAAGGTTTATGTTAAAAACGGCGAGGGAATCAAATTCGCAGATGTGGCCGGAGAAGACGAGGCAAAGGACAGCCTCAAGGAAATCGTAGATTATCTGCACGACCCTGAAAAATATAAGGAGATCGGCGCTGCGATGCCGAAAGGAATACTTCTGGTGGGTCCTCCGGGAACAGGAAAGACCATGCTGGCCAAGGCGGTGGCGGGAGAGGCCAACGTTCCATTTTTCTCCATGTCCGGCTCGGAATTTGTGGAAATGTTTGTCGGCATGGGAGCGTCAAAAGTCAGGGATTTGTTCAAACAGGCCAAGGAAAAAGCTCCGTGCATCGTGTTCATAGATGAAATCGACGCCATAGGTAAGAAGCGGGACGGCCAGCTAGGCGGAAACGATGAGCGTGAACAGACTCTCAATCAGCTGCTCACTGAAATGGACGGCTTTGAGGACAACAGCGGCGTCGTACTTCTGGCGGCAACCAACCGCCCTGAAGCACTGGACCCGGCGCTGACCCGTCCCGGCAGATTCGACCGCCGCGTACCGGTGGAACTGCCGGATTTGAACGGAAGGGAAGCTATACTGAAAGTCCATGCAAAGAAGATCAAAATCGCCGACGATGTGGATTTCTCTCAGGTTGCCCGCATGGCTTCAGGCGTATCAGGAGCAGAGCTGGCCAATATCGTCAATGAAGCCGCTCTCAGAGCAGTCCGCGACGAGAGACAGCTGGTGACGCAGGCCGATCTGGAAGAAAGCATTGAAGTGGTAATCGCCGGCTATCAGAAGAAAAACGCCATACTCACGGAAAAGGAAAAGTGGACGGTGGCTTACCACGAAATAGGCCACGCTTTGGTAGCGGCCATGCAGACCGATTCTGCGCCTGTGCAGAAGATAACCATCATACCGAGGACGTCCGGCGCGCTGGGATATACCATGCAGGTAGAAGAAGGCAATCACTATCTGATGACAAAAGAAGAAATTGAAAACAAGATCGCTACTTACACAGGAGGCCGCGCCGCTGAAGAAACTATTTTCGGTACTGTTTCCACCGGAGCTTCCAACGATATAGAACAGGCCACAAAACTGGCGAGAGCCATGATAACACGTTACGGCATGAGCGATAATTTCGATATGGTGGCCATGGAAACCGTAACTAACCAGTATCTGGGAGGAGACACTTCCCTGGCATGCTCGCCTGAGATGCAGGCAGAAATCGACCGCCAGGTGATATCACTGATAAAGAGACAGCACGAAAAGGCCTTGAAGATACTTCAGGATAACCGCAGTAAGCTGGACGAGCTGGCGAAATTCCTGTACGAGAAAGAGACCATCACAGGAGAAGAGTTTATGCAGATACTGCATGCCTAAAACATACGAGACTGCCGGATATGCGGATGCCGCGCACCTGAATAATGGGGTACAGCGGCATTCGCCTTGCTTATTTTGCAGTTAATTATGTATATGGGCGTATCCGTCGCTTGTTCCCAGTATTATGGAGTAGTTACCGGTTTGCAGTTTGTTGTATGTATAATTTCCTTGTATCGTGGCTTGAGTATCTTGTATGAATTTTTCTGTCTGACGGCTGGTTATGCCATCGTTTAGAGATGCAAAGATATATTGGATTTCCTGTTCAATTCTATCTGATGATTTGTCAAAATAGATTTCAAATTCAATTGTTTCTACAGAACCGTCCAGAGCAAAGAAATACTTGATATATGAAGCCCTCTGCGATGAGACTTCTTTTGCATTTTGCACATCCTTGTCCATGCCGGTGTATATTTTTCTGATTTTCAGCTTCTTGCCTTCGCAGAGATATGTATAAAAATATTTAGACTCTTTTACAAGCCTTGGATTGCAGTATTCTTTTCTTTTGTATAATTCAGTAAAGAAAAATTGATGAGCAAAGCCTTCCTGCATATTGAGGGAAATCAGCTCCAATATGGCAAACATGTTTTTTATGCCATTGGCCGCGGAAACTTTTGAGCCGTTTAACACGTTTTTCGCCATATATGCAGTTAGAGCAGTCTGCAGCGCCAGGGAAGCGGCGTTGTTTTTGGCCGCTTTGTTTGTGATTTTCCCCTTGATTATTTTGTCAGGCTGTATGATATATGCTGCCTGTAAGCCGGATAAAAAGATAAATAGGCCAAAACTCCGAAAACAAGGCCGAAAATCATGGTTAGAACCGGAAATACGATGGCCGCGTTGTCTGAAAAAAAGGTACTTGTTATTTTAAATACAGATACGATCATCAGATGTAATGCAAATACACCTATGGTGACCGCAAACATGGAAATCAGTCCGGCAAAACCCCATATTCCCGGCCTTAGTGCTCTCGTCTTTTTTTCTACTGTGAAACTCGGAATTAAAACTGTGCAGTTGTTTGTCATAGGTATGTTTGTCATAGATATGTTTCTCCTTGCCGCTCGTCATTTCATTCGTATTAAGCGATAAATAAAAATAAACAATGATAACAAAGTTATTTTATCACAGATGGGGGGTGCAATGGGCGATAAAAAATTTAAAAGAACAAAACCGCAACTAGATATTCCCCACTTGAAAAAAAGTGCAAAAGGTGCTTTAATGTAAAAGGGACGTAAGCCGGACAAAAAAGTCCGCGCCCCGGCGAATTTTGCGCTTAAACCAAAAAAATATCGATATAATAGACGGAGGTAAAAATAATATGCCTATATTGTTGCCGGAAGACAGGAATGTTAAACTGCCCAAGATGCTCAAGGTAAGACAGAATTTTGAAGACGACAGGATCGAAGACGTGGCCGCCAGAGTCAGCGACATCCTGAAGCAGGACAAATTTTCTTCGCTGATTCATCCGGGACAGAAGATAGCTGTCGCTGTGGGAAGCAGAATGATAGACAGGATACAGATAATCGTCAGACAGCTCGTAACAGAACTCAAGGAAAAAGGCGCGGAGCCTTTCATCGTAACTGCGATGGGAAGCCACGGCGGAGGAACTCCTGAGGGCTGCAAGCAGATTTTAGCCGACTTCGGCATCACAGAAGAGTCGGTAGGCGTACCTATCAAGGCGGATATGGACGTCGTCAAGCTGGGAACCACCGAGGGCGGAATAGACGTTTACACCGACAAGAATTCCTACGAAGCGGACATGACTATCTTGATCAACAGGATAAAGCCGCACACAGAATTCACAGGAAACTATGAAAGCGGAATATGCAAGCTCTCCACCATAGGACTTGGAAGACATAAAGGCTGTACATCGCTGCATAAGGGCGGTACTCTGAATTTTAACACGATAATTCCGCAGGCCGCCAAAATCGTATTCGACAAGAGCAATATCGGCTTCGCCATAGGAATCGTTGAAAACTCCTTTGACAAAGTTAAACTGATCGAGGGAATGACTAAAGACGAAGTGTTTGACAGAGAGCCCGAGCTCTTAAAACTTGCCAAAGCTTCCATGCCGTCCATCGGAATCCCGGAAATAGACATACTGGTCATTGAAGAAATCGGAAAGGACATCTCCGGCTTCGGCATGGACCCTAACATCGTAGGACTCATCGGCCCTAAAGCGGACGAGCCAAACGTTCCTAAGATCGGAAAGACCATAGTTCTGAGATTATCAGAAAAGAGCCACGGCAACGCCTGCGGCATCGGACTGGCTGATCTGACGACTAAAGAGGTCTATGACAATATCGATTTCGAGTCGACTTATGCCAACAGCTTTGCCTGCGACGGAAGCTTCGGATACTGGACGGAATACATTCCTATCGTAATGAGCGACGAAGCAGAAGCGGTCGCAGGAGCCGTAAAAATGCTCAAGATAACCGAGCCTGAAAAGACCAGGATCGTCAAGATCAAGAACACTCTCAAGCTTTCGGAAATGGAAGTTTCTGAATCCCTCAGGGATTACATAGAGAGCAAGCCTGAAAGATTTACGATCGTATAAGGCTGCTCGAGCTAAACTGATTGGCAGAAAATAAATTTGCTGACAGAAAAAATCAGAACGCATTAATGCATTGAAGAAAAAGGCCCGGCGAAAGCCGGGTCTGTTTTTATGCTGTCAAACGCAAGCCCGTATATCTATGGCTGAAAATTTTGTGTTTTCTGTACTGCCGCACGGTTATCGTTTTATAAAAGAGACAGAAACAGCAGATAAAATCGACATATCCACCCCAAGCAACCCTTGAAACCCTCGCGGTTTTATTATATAATAAACGAATAATACGCGGATTTTAAGCCGCTGAAAGTAACCAAAAAGTAAGAGGTTTATGCAGAGATGAAAGAATTATTGCTCAGAGAGCTTTTCAGAAACACCGAACAATATAAAGATGAGGAAGTCCTCGTCAGGGGCTGGGTGAGAAACAACAGAAACTCCAATAAATTCGGATTTATCGAGTTGAACGACGGTTCGTTCTTCAAGTCCGTGCAGGTAGTTTATGAAGAAGAATTTATAAATAACTTTGAAGAAATTTCCAAGGCATACGTGGCTACAGCGCTGGCAGTCAAAGGCGTGGTCGTCATAACTCCAAACGCCAAGCAGCCTTTTGAAATCAAGGCGCGCGAGATAACCATAGAAGCAGCGTCTACGCCTGATTATCCGCTGCAGCCGAAGAGACACTCCATGGAATTCTTAAGAGAAATCGCCCATCTGAGACCGAGAAGCAATACATTTGCTGCGGTTTTCAGAGTTCGTTCGCTGGTGGCTTACGCTATCCATAAATTTTTCCAGGAACAGAACTTCGTATATGTCCACACGCCTATAATTACAGGCAGCGACTGCGAGGGAGCAGGAGAGATGTTCAGAGTGACCACCCTCGACATGAACGATCTGCCTAAGAAAGACGACGGAACGGTGGACTACAGCGGAGATTTCTTCGGCAAGGAAACCAACCTGACCGTCAGCGGCCAGCTGGAAGGCGAGACCTTCGCCATGGCATTCAGAAACATCTATACTTTCGGGCCGACTTTCAGAGCGGAAAACTCCAACACGGCAAGACACGCCTCGGAGTTCTGGATGATAGAGCCTGAGATAGCTTTCGCCGATCTCAAAGACAATATGAAGCTGGCTGAGGCCATGATCAAATATATCATCAATTACGTTATGGAGAACGCTCCTGAGGAAATGGCGTTTTTCAACAGCTTCATAGATAAGGGTCTCATCGAGAGACTGAACAATATAGTTAATTCCGATTTTGGCAGCGTGACTTATACGGAAGCTGTGGACATTCTCAAAAAATCCGGCAAGGAGTTCCAGTATCCTGTGGAATGGGGCGTTGACCTGCAGACAGAGCATGAAAGATTCCTGACTGAGGAGGTTTTCAAAAAGCCTCTGTTTGTGACCGACTATCCTAAGGATATCAAGGCTTTCTATATGAGATTAAATGACGACGGCAAGACCGTTGCCGCCTGTGACCTGCTCGTTCCGGGCGTAGGAGAAATCATAGGCGGAAGCCAGAGAGAAGAGCGCCTTGACGTTCTGCTGAACAGAATGAAAGAGCTCGACCTTAATGAAGAGGATTACTGGTGGTACTTAGACCTGAGAAAGTACGGCGGAGTTAAACATTCCGGCTACGGCCTTGGCTTTGAGAGAATCATCATGTATATCACGGGAATGAGCAATATAAGAGACGTGCTACCTTTCCCGAGAACGCCGAAGACGGCAGAATTCTAAAAAATATAAAGACATCGAATATCAAAAGACACCGGCCGGGTGCACTGCGCAGGATCTGCGCTGCACAGAGGCGCATAGAGCGCATAGCTGTAAACCTCTGCCGCCGCGTCATGATTTTCGGTGTCTTTTCTTTAGAACAAAAAGGCAGGTGACTTTAATGAAAGAACAGAGACAGAAAAGCGATGAGCTGAAAGAAACCATGAGAAAAACCTTATCCCCCAGACATCACGCCATGCTGTACGCCTATATCGTCAGAAGCTGCCGCTCGCTTTCGTATGATGATGTGGAACAGGTCATCAGGCATATGACCGTCATGTACGGCATGAGAAGAGGCCGGCGCATGGCTGGGCGTGCGGCAAAGGACAATATGCCGCTGACCGCGCTGAATTACGAGGTTTATCAGGAATGGCAGCCTTTCCCCGGAGATATGGATTCAGGAATCGACCTGGAAGCAGAGGAAATAAACGTATTCGCCAGAAAGTGTCCGTGGTATGACGTGTGGCAGACAAATGGCCTGCTGGAATACGGCAAGCCCTACTGCCGGCATATAGATGAAGCGCTGGTGCGGGGTTTCAATCCGGACATAGTTTTTGAGACAGCCGAAAACAGAACCAACGGCGGCAGGCTGTGCGATTTTTATTACCGGGGGTTAAAAGCCAGAGAAGCAGAAAAAAAGGAATACCGGGAAAATTGTTCTAAAATCGGCTCGAAAGGCATCAAAAGCTGGGACTTTCATATAGGAGATCTGTACGACTGCGCAAGAGGATGTATTATAGGCGCATACGGAGAAGCCGGAGCAAAAGCCATGGAGCAGGCGCTGGAAGACTACAGGAATATGTATGGACAGATTTTCCTTGAGCTATTGCTGGATTGGAAAGGCTATGATTTTGAAAGCGTAGACGATTATCTGGGGATCGATGAGCCAGAAAGAATTTGCCAGGATATGAAGCGGCCGGAGGCAGACTAAAAGGAGATTTGAGCAAATGGAATTTAAACTTGAAAAAGACTATTACGACGAACTGATCTTGCTGAGAAGACACATACATAAGCACGCGGAACCGTCTTTCTGCGAGGAAGAGACGACTAATTACATCTGCGGATATCTGGACAAACTGAACATTGATTATAAAAGGCTGCCTCATACCGGGCTGGTTGCGGATATAGACACGGGAAAACCGGGAAAATGCATTGCTTTGACACTTTTCGCATTGAACCCCGTCGATATAAAGCGCCTTATAATCCAATCTTTCAATCTTAAAAATGACGGGCCTTGTTCCATCGGAACAACAGACTATCATTACCCGCTCGTCATTCATCCATCCGCGCATGATAGACCCACCCTGCAAACCTGTGTAGATATAGCGTGAAATAGCGTCCCAAGCTTCTGAACAGTGGGGAAACGCAGGGTCTCCAGCGATATTGTCAGCGGTGCTTGAGGCGATTCCGTCAGCGGCACGAGCCGTCTGCTTTAAAGTGTTTAATCCTACATGCCAGAAATCGTCTGCCGCTCCGTAACGCTCGAAGATGAATTCATCGCCTATGTTATAGCAAGGGCAGGCTCCCGAATCGGGGTCTGCACAATATTTTTTCTGAAGCTCCGGGTATAATTTTTAATCTATAACCGTTAACTTGACTTTGTGCTGCATATTTCAATCCTCCTTGACGTAAAAAACCCTGTTTTCTTTTCTTATTGGCTCCTTTGGGTAATCGCCGTCAACATATCCGAGGGCGCAGTGCCCGATGCCCTCATATTCTTCTTCTATGCCCAGAGACTTCAGGAAGTCTTTGCCCCACTCAGTTTCAAATACTTCTTTTGCCCTGTATATCCAGCAGCTGCCGAGCCCCAGTTCGTGCGCGGCAAGCATGATGTTACTCATCATAAGACTGCCGTCGTACACGCGGTTTTCCCAGTCATTTTTTGCCAATACGATCAACATTGCAGGAGCGCCGTAAAACGGATCAAAGCCGTCTTTCCAGCCGCCTATTCTGCAATTCAGCTTTGAAATCTCGTCTCTTGTTTTTTTATCAGTGACCTGAATGATGATTGTGTTCTGATATCCCATGCCAGTGACGGCGCAAAGCCCCGCTTCGATGATTTGGTCGAGTATTTCCTGAGGCACATTGTCCGGCTTGTATTTGCGGACATTTCCGATTTGCTTCAACCGATCTAATAGTTTGCTCATTTTTGCCTCCTGTCAATACTGCATATCAAAGCCATTTTCGATACGATCTGCGAAAACTTCTCCTGCGGCTTCCAGCGCGGGGAGTATGTATTCCATGTTATAGCGACGATTCTCATTGCCTGCTCCTCCGATGTTTCTTGACTTTGTATGCATAAAATTGTATCATGTAAACATTTTTATAACAAGTACGGTATTTAAGTGTATGTACTATGTTTTAGTATAGTGAAAGGGCATTTATGAATAGCAGTTTAAAGGAAGAAAAAAAGAGTTTTGTCAGCTAACGTAATAAAAAACACAGGAGTTTACTATACCAAGTCTCTGGTGCAGGTAAAGTATAAACTTTCAATCTTATATTGCCTGCAGCCTGACGGCCAGATTCACTGCAACGAGTTGCTGAGAAATATGGAGACGGCGACATACCGCTCTCTCACGAAAGCTCTGAAAGAATTGGAAGAGGATGGTCTGATCATACGGAAAGATTACGGAGAAATACCTCCGAGAGTTGAATACAGCCTTTCTACCCGCGGCAAAACGCTGGAACCCGTCCTGGACGCTTTTTGCCATTGGGGACAGGAACACCGGGACGATATTTTTTAAGATAATCTTTTGTGGATTTTATGGTTTTTCAGGCTTTCCGGGTTTTCCACTGAGGTCTTTCTGCCAAGAACCTCTCGGCAAGGGCTTTCTGATAAGGACTTTCCGACGAGGCTTTTCCGGCAAAGGCATTTCGACAGAATTGTGCATCAGATAAATATCGTCCGGGCGCCGGCAAAGCGTTGTCCAGGTGTCGGCAAAACACCGTCTGGACATCTGCCAAGCATCGGGTGAATATCTTCTGTCCATCGGCTGAACCGCTTGAAAACAGCGGAACATATCGCGCAACATGTCCTGCAAAAACTATTGTGCTTTAAAAACATATTTGATATAATATTCACGACTGCAAATTAAATTTAGGAGGTCTTAATAAATGAAAGGCTATACGAGTGAAAACATCAGAAACGTTGCTTTATTAGGTCACGGCGGATGCGGCAAGACCACATTTCTCGAAGCCGCCCTGCTGGCGACGGGCGTAATCAACAGAATGGGTAAAGTTGAAGACGGAAATACTGTATCCGACTACGATAAGATGGAGATTGAAAGAGGATATTCGATCAATACTTCAGTGGTTCCTATCCTCTGGAAAGAAAACAAGATCAACTTTATCGACACTCCGGGATATTTCGATTTCGTGGGTGAAGTAAACGCGGCGCTGAGAGCCGCAGAAGCCGCTGTCATCATGGTCGACGCCGGAGCGGGAATTCAGGTTGGTACGGAAGCCGCTTGGAAAGCCTGTGAAAGATATAAGACTCCAAGATTTATAGTTATAAATAAAAGAGATAAAGATGAGTTCGACTTTTACAAGACCTTTGGCGAACTCAAAGATAAGTTCGGCGACAAGCTGATTCCTTTCAGCTGGCCGCTTTCCGCAGAAATCGACGAGGACCTCAAGGAAGCCATCGCGATGACTGATGACGAACTGATGGAAAAATACTTCAACGGCGACGACTTCTCCGACGAAGAGGTTCTGAAAGGACTGAAAAAGGGCATAGCAGACGGAGGAATCGTACCTGTATGCTCATCTGCTTTCCAGATAGGCTCAGGTCTTGAAGGTCTGCTCGATCTGCTGGTAACATACGTTCCTACGCCGCTTGAGCACGGCCCTTATGCAGGCTTCAACGACAAGAACGAACCGGTGGAAAGACTTTCAGTCGTAGACGCTCCAGTATCGGCTTTCGTGTTCAAAACTATCGTAGACCCGTTCGTCGGAAAGATTTCCGTGATGAAAGTCGTAACCGGAAAGCTCAACTCCGGGGATGAAGTTTTTAATGAAAGAGCCGGAAAATCTGAAAAACTGGGCAAGCTGTTCTTCCTGCGCGGCAAGAATCAGACCGAACTCAACTACGCGGAGGCGGGCGACATCGTAGCCGTTGCCAAGCTGCAGTACACCCTTTCCGGAGATACTCTCTGCGACAAGAACGACATAATAAGATATCTGCCTCTCGACTATCCGCAGCCTTCGTATTTTATCGCCATAGAAGCCGCCGACAAGGGCGAGGACGACAAGATGTCCACAGGCCTCAACAAGCTGAGAGAAGAAGACCCGTCGTTCGTGGTTGAAAGAAATACAGAAACGCGTCAGACTCTTCTCGGCGGTCAGGGAGACATACAGCTGGGAGTTATCCTAGCCAAGCTGAAAGACAGATTCGGCGTCAGCGTCAAGACTGTTCCTCAGAAGATCGCATACAGAGAGACCATCAAAGGCAATTCCGACGTACAGGGTAAACATAAGAAACAATCCGGCGGTGCCGGCCAGTACGGTGACGTTCATATCAGATTCTCGCCGTCCGAAAAGGAATTTGAATTCTCCGAAGAACTGTTCGGCGGCTCTGTGCCTAAGAACTATGTTCCGGCTGTAGAAAAAGGATTACTGGAATGTATGAACAAAGGACCTCTGGCAGGTTGCAAGGTAGTAAACGTAAAGGCAGTTCTGTACGACGGTTCATACCATGACGTAGACTCCAACGAAATGGCGTTCAAAATCGCCGCTTCCCTGGCTTTCAAGAAAGGTATCGCAGAAGCCAAGCCTTGCCTGCTCGAGCCTATCATGAAGCTGGAAATCTACGTTCCTGACGAATACATGGGCGACGTAATGGGCGATATGAACAAGAGAAGAGGAAAAATCCTCGGCATGGAACCTCAGGCAGACGGCGGACAGAAGCTTCTGGCTCTCGCGCCTCAGGCTGAACTTTTCGATTACGCCATCGGCCTCAGAGCTATGACTCAGGCGAGAGGAAGCTTCGTAATGACTTTTGAAAAGTATGAGGAAGTTCCGGCCCACCTGGCCAACAAGATCATCGAAGCCCACAAAGCTGAAGAAGAAGCATAATATATCAGAATTTAATTCACGGCAGCTGCCCCATTTTTGCGGGGCAGCTGCTTTGTTTATGGGTATATAAGCCCAGCCGGACACATAAGCCCAGCCGAACACGTAAGCATAGCCGAACACGTAAGCACAACCGAACACATGAGCTCAGTCGGACACACGGGGAGCGTGAGAGGCAAAGACCCCACACACCTACGCCCCGGTTTATGGGTTCGGAGAACAAACCACCCATTTTATGGGTTCGGCAAATAAACCACCCGTTTTACGGATGCACCTATTTATCTCTTAAGAGCCGGCTACGAGGGCGAAGCCCGAGGAAACAACCAATCACAGGCTATGCGCAATATTTGCTATGCATAAGGAACCGCGGGCGAAGTTGATATCTGATGCAGTGCGTCGGCTATTAGATTCCCTATAACTCGTCCAAATCTTACTGAAAATAAGCTAAAGCGATGACAAAACTGAGTGTCAAAAAATATTTACCAAAAGTAAAAATTATGCTCATAATGAGATGAGGTGTGGTATAATGAACCCAAAATCGTATTGTTCGGCGTTGCCGCAAGGTAGGGTTCATTGAATCACTTTGACAGACTTGCTTTGTGGTATAATAAACGCAATGATTGGGTGTTCAGCTTCGCTGCAAGGAAGCGTTTATTGAATCACTTTGCTAGACTTGATTTGTGGTATAATGAACCCAAAATCGTATTGTTCGGCGTTGCCGCAAGGTAGGGTTCATTGAATCACTTTGCTAAACTGGCTTTGTGATATGATGTCCGCAAAGGATTGTATCGGCTGCGCCGAAAGGAGGCGGCCATTGAAACGCCGCTTGACTGACTGGAGGGCGTTAGAATGTACGCAGGAGATTATAACGGCTCTACCGCGAGGAATTGTATCCGCCCTAGCGCATGAAAACCATCTGCTGAAGCAGAATGTTGTAGAATTTTTATAATTTTCAAAAATTCTACAACATTCTGACCGATATCGTATGCAAAGCAGACATAAAAATGAAGCAATGTTGTAAATTTCAGGGATATCTAAGAAAACTACAACATTTATCTGGATTCATGTTGTAGAATTCTAGAAATTCAGGAAAATTTACAACATTTCCTCGTTTTCATGTAAATCAGCAGTCTTTAAAATGGGAAATGTTGTAAAATCTGACGAAATCTTAAAAATTTACAACATTTCAAAATCAAAGGAGCTATCGGCTGGAATATATTCAGCCATGCCATGCTTATCCATGTAATACTCAGCTGTATCGGGGGGGGGTACACGTCAAGGTCTGCTATTTGCCGGATGTTAGGCGATGAATTCCAAACGCAGGGTGCGGGCGATAGATAGGATATGCTGATGTTGTCAAAAATAGCAAATAAAGAAAAAATGACAACATTTTAAGAAATAACTGCGTCATTTTAGAGGTATTAGTGTGTCGAATCATGTCGATGTTGTACATTTTCAAGATCTACAGCGATTTTGCCAACACAAATTCAGTAAAAATGTTGGCAAAATTTCAGACATCACGAAATATGACAACAACCGCTCGACTTCATGGCCAATTCGACAAACTTCGACACACCCAAAGACAACGGATGTTGTCAAGTACCGGTTAGAACCAAAAATTGTACAACATTTTCCATAATATTACAAAATGTACGGATACCGCCTGGCTTACTGATGCTGTCATACCATGCGCGCCTAAAACTCCCGGCGCTCACATCAAAACACTGTGCCGCGCTCACGCCAAAGCCACCATCCGCCCGCACTTGTAAGCCGCGGTACCCTCAGCAAATTGTAAGCCGCGGTACCCTCAGCAAATTGCAAGCCGCGGCGCGCCTCAGTTCAAAAGTTGCCACCCGCAGCAAATAGCAACCGCGGCGCATTTAGGTCATTGTGCCGAACCATACAGCAAATCGGTACTCCAGAGGGCGCAATCAGGTCCTTGCGTCGAACCATACAGCAAATCGGCACTCCAGAGCGCACAATGAGCCCAAAGCTCCGCGGCAAGTCCGCAAGCTGCGCCTCAGCATCGCACATCGCGCTAAAATGCCCCGCCAGCTCCAACTCAAAGGGCATTAGCCACCGCACACCTAGACCAAAAGCCACCGCACACCTAGACCAAAAGCCACAGCAAATACTCCCCCAAAACACCACCTTATTCGCCGCATCGACATCTGAACAACCATACAAAAAACCATAACCGAAAGGCAAAGCGATGTTACTTAGAGAAATAGCAGAAAGAATACTAAACTTGTACAACTACTATACAGGAGCTGTGATAACCGACAAGGACGGCAACATAGTCTATTATTACGGAGGCATGAAAGAAGTCAATTCCCTCGAAGTCGACGAGGTCATAGGCCGCAACGTTCTCGAAGTATATCCGAGCGTGAAAAAAGAAGAAAGCAGCATATACAGTGTGCTCAAGACGGGGGTTCCCCTTTATGACGTCAGCCAGAGGATAGTAAACAGCAAGGGAGAAGTTTTCGACTCAGTCAACTCCACATTTCCCATAAAAGACGGAGACGAAATAGTCGGCGCGGTCGAGATATATTATTATGATGATTATGACGAGATACAATATGAAATAGACGCCGATATGCTCAAAGGCAGTCTGTTCAATCTGTATTCGGCGGAGGACATAATATCGGAATCCAAGATCATGGACGACTTCAAATCCAAGATAGGCAGAATATCTATGACAGACTCTACGGTTTTGATATACGGCGAAACTGGAACCGGCAAGGAACTGGTTGCCCAGGCCATTCATTCAAGCAGCGCCCGGCGCGACAAAAACTTTATCGCCCAGAACTGCGCAGCCATTCCGCAGAATCTGCTGGAAAGCATCCTCTTCGGCACTGTCAAGGGCAGCTACACCGATGCCAAGGACAAGCCGGGACTCCTAGAAGTGGCGGACGGCGGGACTTTGTTTTTAGACGAGATACACTCCATGGACTGGAACGTGCAGGCCAAGCTGCTGAAAGCCATCGAAGAAAAGAAGTTCTACAGAGTGGGCGGCACGGAGAGTATTCCCGTAGATATAAGGGTTATAACCGCCGTCAATATAGACCCTGCAGAATGTGTCGCCCAGGGAAAACTGAGAGAAGATTTATATTACAGGCTGAACGTCATAAGGCTGAACATACCGCCGCTGAGGGACAGAAAAGAAGATATAAAAAGTTTGACGGAACATTTTATAGATATGTACAACAAAAAAATGAAACGCGAGATAAAAGGTGTTTCCGACGAAGTCATGGAATTCTTCCAGTCATACGACTGGTGGGGAAATATAAGGGAACTGAAGAATGTGATAGAATGTGCCTTTAATTTCGCACAGGGCGACGTCATACAGCTGGAAGACATAGACTGCTATGAAGAAGAGATAGAAGGAACGAGAGCTGCGGACAGATTCGTCAAAGGGCGGAAAATCGATTTGAAAAAAGTGCTCAAGGAGTATGAAAAGGATATCATAGAAAACGCCCTGAGAGAAAGCAGAAATTACACTGAAGCTGCCGAGAGATTGGGAATTTCAAAACAGGCGCTTAACAACAAGATGAACGATATGGGTATATTGAGAGAAATGGTGAAAACTGATGACTCTGAAAGAACGCTTTAACGAGATACTGAACATATACAACTACTATAACATGGCGATAATAGTCAATGACAAAGGGACTGTTGAATATTTTTACAACAACAGGCCTGACATCAACTCTATCACGGAGAAAGAAATTCTGGGACATAATGTGCTGGAATCCTGTCTCAACGTCACGGAAGAGACCAGTACTCTCTATTACGCCATAAGAACCGGAAAACCAGTGAAAAACGTATACTACAAGCTCGAGACCAGTAAGGGCGATACCGTGTACAGCTACGGAAATACAATCCCCATAAAGGACGGGGACAAAGTACTGGGGGCCGTGGAAATTGCAAAATATATCGAGGCAGGAGATAATTTTGCCAGCGGAGATATCTTTATCGAAAGCTTTAAAACAGAAAAGGACAGGCTTTACAGCATAGAAGATATCAAGGGCTCATCGAAAGAAATAGAAAGGCTCAAATTTAAGATACAGCGCGTTGCAGACACTGATTCAACCGTATTGATTTACGGAGAAACGGGAACAGGTAAGGAACTGGCAGCGGAATCCATTCATTCCGCAGGAAAACGAAAGAATAAAAAATTTGTTTCACAAAACTGCGCCGCCATTCCGCCGATGCTGCTTGAGAGCATCCTCTTCGGAACAGAGAAAGGCAGTTTTACCGGAGCGGAAAACAGGCGCGGAATCATAGAAAGCGCTCAAGGAGGAACTCTGTTCCTCGATGAAATCAATACCATGGACGTGGATACCCAGTCGAAAATACTGAAAGCGATAGAAGAAAAGAAGATAATGAGAGTAGGCGGCACTGAAAGCATACCGGTAGATGTCAGAGTAATTGCCGCCGTCAACGTGAACCCAAAGGAATGTGTCAGGCAGGGAACTCTGAGAGAAGACCTGTATTACAGGCTAAGGGTAGTAGAACTCAGGCTTCCTCCCCTCAAGGAGCGCAAAGAAGACATTCCTGAGCTTACGGAGTATTTCATAAAATATTTCAATGCTAGGTTCAGCAAATATATCGCAGGCCTGTCGTCGGACCTAAAGGAAGAATTTATGAATTATGACTGGCCGGGTAACGTGAGGGAACTTAAGAACGCCATAGAACGAGGTTTTAACATAGCCGTCACTCCTATAATAGAAAGCCGCGACGTGGAACTCGCAGGCAGGCTGGAAAAAAGACACGGCAACAGCCCTTTTTTCGGCGAAAAGCGGCTCTTACCTGATGGACAGTTCTTTTTCCCTGATGGGGAAAAGAGCCTCAAGGAGATGGTGGCTGACAAGGAGAGGGAGATAATAGAAAAGGTATACTCGCAGTCGAAAAACGTCACAGAAGCAGCGGCTGCTCTGAACGTATCAAGGCAGGGGCTGAGCAAGAAGCTGGCTGAATACGGCATCACAGAGAAAAAACAGCAATAGACCGGCCAGCCGCCGGCCCGCAAAGTAAACCAATCAAAATGCTATTTTTATTTACGAAAGTAAAAAGAAATGGCATTTTTCTTTTGCGTCGAGGAAAGAGGAAATACGAGCAAGCCGAAAGATTGTTGACTTTTAAACAATATCTTAACAACCTCAGTCCGCCGGCGTTTTGGCACAAAAATTGCTTTTTATATTTGTGCAATTATGAAAAGGCATTTTAAGAAAAGGAGGAGGAAAATGAAATCGGTTTTAACCAACGGACGCTGTTATACTCTTGACAGCCAGAATACCGTAGCAGAAGCGGTATTGATGGAAGACGGCAAGATCAAAGCAGTTGGAACAAGCGATGAAATCCTGAAGATGGCAGGCGGCGATGCCGAGATTATCGACGCAGAAGGAAAAACTGTCCTTCCCGGATTCTATGACAGCCATTTGCATTTGCTCAGCTATGGCTACAGTCTGACCATGGCATACCTCGATGATTGCAGGAGCATAGAGGATGTCGTGCAGACACTGAAGAAGTACATAGAAGACAATAATATTCCTCCGGGAACATGGGTCGAGGGAAGAGGCTGGAATGAAACCGACTATCCGGAAAAAAGAGTTCCAAACCGTCACGATCTGGACAGAGTTTCCACGGAACACATGATTTCCATAGGAAGGTCATGCAGCTTCATGTGCATCACCAACACCAAGGCTTTGGAAGAGTTGGGCTTCATGGAAAAGCTGCCTGAAATAGAGGCCGGCACCATAGAAGTAGATGAAAAGGGCGTCCCTACAGGCGTTTTCAGATCAGAAGCCAAGGAAGAGGTGTACTCAAGGCTTCCTAAGCTTGGCGTGGAAAAGATCAAAAAAGCCATCGTCATGGCCTGCGAAAAGTATAAAACCGCCGGCATAACCACAGCGGAAACAGACGACTTTGAGCTGACCAGAGCAGGCGACTTCCACGACATACTGCAGGCCTACAAGGAGCTGGACGAAGCCGGAGAGCTTCCTATAAGGATCAACCTCATGCTTTATCTGCCTGAGGACAGCCAGCAGCAGGAATTCTACAAGTACGGTTATAAGACCGGCGACGGCTCAGACTTTTTCCGCATAGGTAAGTTTAAGCTTTTGACGGACGGGCCTCTCGGAATCAGAGGCGCGGCCATGCTGGAGCCTTACTCAGACGACCCGTCAACTCTGGGAGAAAACTACTTTCCGCAAGAGGCGCTGAGCCGAAAAGTTAAAGATGCTTATGACCACGGTCTTGTCACCGTATGTGATGGAATGGGTGACAGAGGCATTTACATGGCTCTGAAAGCATATGAGCCTATCGTCAAAGCTCATCCGGACGAAGACCTGAGATTCGGCATCGATCATTCACAGATTACTACAGAGGGAATCATCGAGGAATATGCAAGGCTCCACGTGACAGCAGGCTGCGAGCTGGTATTCGTCAAATCAGACATCGAGATCGCAGAAGACAGGGTCGGAAAGCACAGAGCTTCCCTTTCATATAACTGGAAGAGATTCTTCGATAACGGATGTGTAGTCGCAGCCGGTTCAGACAGTCCTGTTGAAGATTTCAGCCCGCTGCTGGGAATAGAAGGCGCAGTCAACAGAAGAGACTGGAACGATCAGCCAAAGGAAGGCTGGTTCCCTGACCAGTGTCTGACCGTGGAACAGGCAGTAAGCGCATTCACCACAGGAGCGGCTTACGCCAACTATGAGGAAGACCTCAAGGGAACTATTGAGGCAGGAAAATTCGCCGACTTGATAGTATTGTCCGACGATATCTTCACAATAGACAAAGACAAGCTTGCAGACATAACCGTAGATAAGACGATTATCGGCGGAAAAACAGTGTTTTCAAGATAAAAGGCTAAGATAGCTTACTAATTAAAGACTAATAAGAAGAGACATTTTTTAAAGGAGAAACGTTAAAATGGCAAAAGAAAGAAAATCTCAGTTTAACATTGAAGAACTGACGGCTCCTAATCATGGTATGAAGAGAGACATGGGCTTTTTCAGAGCCGTAGGTCTCATGGCTGGCCTGATGATCGGTTCAGGTATCTTCTATGTAGGAGCATTCGTACTCGATTACGTAAATTTATCCACCGGAATGGCCCTTTTGGCCTGGCTTTTAGCAGGAATCATGTCGCTCTGCGCAGGTCTTTGCTACGCTGAAATGGGAACGGCAATGCCTAGATCAGGCGGTTCCTATGTTTACGTCACTGAATCATTCGGACCCATGGTAGGTTTTACCATGGGATGGACAGACTTCTGGATCACCCAGACAGGTTCCATCGCCGCTTTAGCCCTCGGATTCTCCCAGTACCTGGGTTCACTTTTCGGCGACTTCAGTTCCCTGACAACTTCTCTGGTAGCAGTTGCCACCATAATAGTTCTTTCCATCATCAACATGATTGGTGTAAAAGAGGGGAGTACGCTTTCAACAGTATTGCTCGTAGTTAAAATAGTAGTTATAGCGGTCGTTATCATTTCCTGCTTCACCTTTGACGGCGGAATGGGATCAGAGATCATCATGAACTTTGAAGGATCCATCGGCGACTTCGTAGGCGCTATCTCCATGGGCGTTATAGCAGCTCTCTGGGCCTTCGACGGCTGGACCTCGATATGCATGGTTGCAGAAGAAGTTAAGGACCCTCAGAAAAACATTCCAAGAGCTCTTATCATCACTCTTGCAGGCCTTACACTCGTTTACCTGCTGTTCAACATCGGACTGATGAGAGTTCTTCCTGCTGAAGAAATAGCGGCAGCAGACAACGCAACATTCGACGCTATGGAAAAGATCTTCGGAACAGGCGTAGCTTCCATACTGACAGTAGGAGTAGTTATCTGCATCTTAGGCTCCTGCAACAGCACAGTGCTTACATATCCTAGAGAATACTACGCTATGGCCAGAGACAAGAGATGGCTGCCTGTATTCGGAAAGGTAGACAAGAAGAGCGGAACACCTAAGAATTCACAGATAATCACCATGGCATATGCGTCTATCATATGCTTCTTCGCCGACTTCCAGTCGCTGATAGATATAGCCGTACTCGCTACATGGATATACTATTCGATGGGCGTTGCTTCCTGCATCGTGCTGAGAAGAAAATATCCTGAAATCGAAAGGCCATACAAAGTCTGGGGTTACCCTGTACTACCTATCATCGTAGTTATCTTCGGTATAATAATGCTGGCCGCCAACTTCATCACTGACCCAAGCACTGTCCTCGGACTGCTCATACCTCTTTCGGGTGTGCCTGCTTACTTCATATTCAAGGCTTACTACAACAAGCACCCGTTCCCTGAATTTGACGATGCAGTAAAGAGCGAAGAATAATCTAGGGAAAATATTATTAGCGAAGTAGTTTAGGAGAAATGGATGAAAACTATTTTGTATAACGGCAAGATCAGAGTGTCAGACGGCAGTTTTAAGGAAGCCGTGCTCATAGAAGACAAGCTGATCAAAAAAGTCGGATATAACGATGAAATTCTCAAAGAACAAGACAAAACCACAGAATTGATAGACCTGGGGGGCAGATTAGCCCTCCCGGGTTTTAATGACAGTCACATGCACTTTCTGTACGTAGGATATAATTTTTCCAAAGTGGATTTAGGAAAAACGAAATCCATAGATGAAGCGATAGCTCTGTGCAGAGAATACATAGAAAAGAATGATATTGAAAAGGGTCGGTGGGTTCAGTGCTTCGGCTGGAATGACGACAACTGGACAGAAAAACGGCACCTTTGCAGATATGATTTGGATAAGATTTCAACAGAGCACCCCATAATCGCTTCGAGAGTGTGCACTCACGTCATAGCTGTCAACTCCAAAGCTCTTGAGCTTCTCGGCCTCGAGAAAGGCGCTCCGCAGCCAGATACAGGAGAATATCTTGTAGATGAAAACGGAGAGCCTACGGGGATTCTTTATGAAATGATGGGACAGCTGAACAACAGCATGCCTGAGCCTACGGTCGATGAAATAAAGCAAATGCTCATGACAATGGGCCGAGCCGCTGCTGCCAAAGGCCTTACTTCCGTACAGTCCGACGATTTCGAGTGTATCCCGGGAAATAATTTCGTGAATATAATAAAAGCCTATCTGGAACTGACCGAGAAAGACGAGCTGCCGGTGCGTGTATATGAGCAGTGCCGCCTCGCTGATACAGCGGCCTATAAGAGATTCAGAGAAGCCGGATATAAAACCGGCGACGGAAACGACGTTTTCCGCCTCGGACCTCTCAAAGCATTCTGCGACGGCTCACTGGGAGCTAGAACTGCGTGGCTGATGGAGGATTATTCCGACGATCCGGGAAACAGGGGCGTCCGCATATACGATGACCCTGCTGAAATTGAGGAACTTGTACAGACTGCCCACGACGACGGAATGTCCGTAGCCATACACTGCATAGGCGACGCGGCAGCGGAGCAGGCAGTTTCCGCCATCGAAAAGGCAATGAAGAAAAACCCTGCGGTCAACAACCGCCATGGAATAGTGCACGCTCAGATCCTCAATGAAGACCTCATTGACAGACTTAAAGCGTCAAACATAATAGCATATATTCAGCCTATTTTTCTTGAGTACGACCTCAAGATAGCCGAAAGCCGCGTGGGAAAGGAAAGGCTTGAAAACAGCTATCATTACAGGAAGCTGTACGACAAAGGCGTTAAAATACCTTTCGGAACTGATTCTCCTGTCGAAGATTTCAGCCCTTTAAAGAACCTGTACTGCGCAATGACTGGAAAAGACTTCGACGGCAAGCCCGAGGAGGGCTGGCACCCTGAAAAGATGCTCACTCTCCTGGAAGCGCTGGAATGTTACACCAGGCATTCAGCCTACGCTTCATTTGAAGAAGATAAAAAGGGAACAATCGCCCCCGGCTTCTTTGCTGACATCACGGTGCTCGACAGCGATATATTTGAAATACCTGCTGAGGAACTCAAGGACGTTTCCGTGTATATGACCATGATGGGCGGAAAGGTGCGGTTCAGAAAAGAATAAGTGCGCCGATTGCCAGAACTGCGGCCTTGCGCGTGTTGGCGTTGCGGCCTGTGCGTTGGCGTTGCGGCCTT
>OLRF01001125.1_pt1 | contig 29235 bp, 28 predicted proteins | sample 1672061 | NCBI WGS metagenome assembly OLRF01 (sample SAMEA3136641, study PRJEB25190) | human gut metagenome | reverse complement strand
TACTGGGACAAGCTGGATGTGACAACGTATGTGAATTTCGAGGATTTCCTTGCAAAGAATCCCGGAGCAAAGATATACATGGCGACAACCAAAGCCAGGAAGAAGTATACAGATGTGAAGTTTGAGGATGACGCATACATCATGTTCGGCAAGGAGAGCGCGGGTATACCTGAGGAGATCCTGGTTGATTATAAGGATACATCTATCAGGATTCCGATGTTCCCGGACATACGATCACTGAATCTGGGCAACTCTGTGGCGATAGTGCTCTATGAGGCGCTCCGACAGAATGATTTCCCGGGGCTCGAGGAAGCAGGAAATCTACATCGTCTTAGTTGGGACATGTAGTGATAGAGGGGGAATATACATGGCGTATCCTACAAGTGGCAAAAAGATGCTGAACATATGCATTCTGGACATACTGAAGAAATATACGGACTGTGACCACACCATGGATCAGAAGGATATCATTGCGAAGCTCAAAGAGGATTATGATATAACTGTGGACAGAAAATCCGTAAAGGCAAATCTCAACTGTCTGGTGGATTATGGTTATGACATTGAGTACACCGAGACTGAGCGAGAAAAGAAGGATGGCACAAAGGAGATACTCACGTCTAACTGGTATTACAACCACGAGTTTGACGATGCAGAGCTTCGAATGATGATAGACAGTATCCTGTTCTCCAAGACCATACCGGCTGGTCAGGCAAGCCAGCTCATAGACAAGATAGCAGGTCTGTCAAATATATATTTTACAAACAAGATGACGCATGTGAGCAGTCTTCCGGGTCTCGAGCACACCAGCAACAAGCAGACACTGTTCAACGTGGGAATGATAGATGATGCCATATCTGAGAAGAAGCAGATATCATTTGTGTACAATAATTATGGTGAGGATAAGAAGCTTCATCCGAGGCGGGAGGAGCCGTACGTAGTCAATCCGTATCAGATGGTGGCGAATGACGGAAAGTATTACCTCATCTGCAATTACGACAAGTATGACAATCTGTCGAATTACAGAGTGGATAAGATGACACAGGTCCAGATAGTTGACAGGCCTGTGAAGAACCGCACAGAGGTAAAGGGAATGGAGCATGGACTCAACCTTCCAAAGCATATGGCTGAGCATATCTATATGTTTGCCGATGAGCCGGTGACCATAGTGATGCGTGTCAGAAAGGCTGCCATATCGGATGTGGTGGATTGGTTTGGAAGAAACTTTGATGTGGTCGATGAAAATATAGCCAGACAGTACGAAGGCTTCAGGGAGACTGAGGATGATGTAACTTACGTGCGGCTTGTGTGCAGCCGTCAGGCGATGGCGCACTGGGCGATGCAGTATGGAACCTCGGTGGAGGTCATTTATCCCACAGAGCTCAGAGCCCAGATCGGTGAGGCTGTAAAGAAAATGAATAACAAATATAATAATTAAAGAGATGGCTGTCAGTATAATTCAAAAAACTGGCAGCTTTTTTATAAAAAAAATCGCTTTTACTGCAAGAAAACACAGATTTTGATCGGAATATATATTAGAAACACACGGGGAGGTGAATGATATGGTAACTAGGAACAATTATATATCGAAGCTGAGACGGCATAATGAAAAAGCTCTGGAGTTTGTGGTTAAGGAATATGGCGGGCAGGTGAAAGCCGCTGTGTACAAGAACCTTTCGGGTATGCCGGAGGAAATTGAAGAGTGCATGGACGATGTGTTTCTGGATGTATGGAACAATATAGACAGATTTGACGAGAGCAAAGGCTCGTTCAGAAGCTGGATAACGGCAATTGCAAGATTCAGATCCATAGATTATCTGAGAAGATACAGCAGAAGATGTTCGGAGGAAGACATAGCAGACTATGAGAACAAGCTTGCAAATGACAACCTGCTGGAGATACTCAATGAGGAGATATCGGACAGCATGGAAAAGCTGCTGAGTGGTCTGTCGGATGAAGACAGGGACATCATTCTGAGGTACTACTGGGATGACCAGTGTGTAGATGAGATAGCGGAAGATTATGGGGTATATTCATCATCTATCTACAGCAGAATGTCCAGAGCAAGAAGTCGATTGAAACAAGTGTAAAGGCGGTGAATGATCATGAAAAACGGAAAAGACAGAAATGTATATGATGTTATGAACGATGTAAATGTGGACATTGAGACCATGGATATGTCGGATGAAGAGAAGGATGCCTGTGTGAAGAGGCTCAGGCACAAGGTGAAGGCGAGGAAAACCGGAAGAAATCATGGATGGAAGACGGCGGCAGCGGCAGTGGCGGCTGTTCTGATCCTGTCGGGAGGCGGACTGACATATGCGGCAGAGAACGGCTCGCTGGCATGGTTTTTTGACAGTCTGAGCAGGGAGACAGGAAGTGTTATTCCATCAAAATATGTGGACGAGAGCTACATAAATAACGAGTATAAGGGCAGTGTAAAGGTGATAACCGAGTCCGATGCAAAAGTAAGCTTTGATCTGAAGAAGGTAGCAGTGGATGGCGATCAGGTCAACATTGCGATGGTGATCACATACGATGACTTTGACACAGAAAAATATGAGAGCTTTGATGCTCAGATGCAGATAATAGAAGGCGGTGCGAACATCGTCAGTGAATATGCGGGCAGCACGGCTCCTGGCGATGGAATCTCGCTCACGAACAAGCAGACAATGTCTGATATTGTATACAAGTTAAAAAAGAAAAATGCATACAAGGTGGGGGATGTCATCACCATGAGATGTAACAGCATTACCCTGTTCAACAAAAATAAATCAAGTGATGGCGCGGTCACCTATGTAGCAGACGAGGTGGATGGCCCTTGGACCTTACAGTTTAAGGTTCAGGATGATATGCAGGGACATAGTGTGGATATATCCGGCATAGATGGCATTGAAAAATGTACAATAAATACAAAGGGCATAACCATTGACATTGCTGAAAATGCGGCGGTCGATGATGACTCGCTGGAGAATATAATACTTGAGATGACAGACAATAAAGAATTGAAAGATGTAGTATATGGAATCGGCAAGACCGGTGATGGCGACAGCATACAGAGAATGGAGTTGAACTTCACTAAGCCGATAGATGTTTCACAGGTGAAAAATGTGTGGATAGATGGTAGGAAATGTAAAGTGAAATAAATAGAGCCGGGGTATTACAACAGAGACATTCTCTGGGGTAATACCCCGGCTTTAATATTCTGCGATATCTTATGAGTCCTTGATCCTGAATTTGCCATTGCTCTTCACGCCGGACGATGATATGTCTGTATCGGAGTGGTGTTCAGTGTGCTCGACATGCACAGGCTTGATAGGCACCTGCATATCCTTCTCCTTAGGAAGAGAGAAGATAAATTCGCTTCCCTCGCCCTCCTCGGATGTGAGGGTGATCTGCTCGCCGTGAGCCTTGATGATCTCTTTGGTTATGGCCAGTCCCAGTCCGGTTCCGGTCTTGTCCTTGCCACGGCTCGGATCCGTCTTGTAGAATCTCTCAAATACCTTCTTCTGGGCATCCTTTGGAATTCCCACGCCTTCATCCTTGACGCTTGTATATATCTTGTTGTCCTTCTCAGTCACCTGAACCCTGATCTGGCGTCCCTCAGGTGTGAACTTTATGGCGTTGTCAACCAGATTGTATATAACCTGCTGTATCTTGGTTCTGTCGGCGTATACCACTGTGTTGTCGGTGAGGAATACGCTGTCCAGGAAAATTCCCCTGTCCTTGCACCTTTTCTCAAATGTGTTGATGGTCGGTGTGATGATATCCCTGATATCGAAGTTGGACTTGTCAAGCTGCAGGTCAAATGAGTCAAAGTTGTTCAGCTCCAGAAGTCCCTGTGTCAGCTTGGTCAGTCTCTGTGCCTCATTTAACACTATGCCGAGGTACTTCTCATGCTTTTCCAGTGGAATAGTGCCGTCCAGCATGGCCTCTATGTAACCCTTGATGGATGTGAGTGGCGATCTGAAGTCATGGGATATATTTGATATAAATGACTTCCTGTACTCATTTGAACGGCTCAGCTCATCTGCCATCTCCTCCATGTATCTCGCAAGTTCGCCGAATTCGTTCTTCGCGGTCACATTTACCCTGGCATTGAAGTTACCCTGGGCGTATGACTTGGACGTCTTGATGATCTCACGTATAGGCTTGAGCAGGCTGTTTGACATGAGCATAAGCGCGATCATGGCGATCAGCATGAGGATCAGGAATGGCACAAATGTCGTTGAAAGCATCCTGCTCTTTATATCCTGCTTGAATGTCATAGGTGATGTCAGGATGATAGTTCCCATGTAATTGTTCCACGAGTAGAGAGGCTGGCCAATCACCAGAGTGTCCTCCGAGAAATAGCCGCCAAATGTATTCTCGAAGCAGAATGATGCAAACAATTCATCCGGTTCCACATAATTCTTGAGGTTGTCATTTGTGCTGCTGTGTGAATCTGAATCCTTGGAAGATCCACCGGATTCACTGCTTCCTGAAGAGCTTCCCGACCTGAAAATAATGTTGCTGCGTTCATCGGTGAGCCAGATTCCCATGTCCAGGGTATCCGCCGCATGTTGAAGCTCCTTGTATAATTCCTTGCTGTCAATGGTTCCGTTGCTGTAATCAGTCATGGCGCCGTCGGCAAGCATTGTGATCTCGTTTTTCATGGTGGATTTGCGCTCTGAGAGAACAGAATTCTGTGCTGTTGATATACTGTACACCATGAGCAGTGCAAATATGATCACAACCAGCACTACGAATCCGACCACGATCTTGTCAAATGCTGTTTTCTTCATTATGATCTCCATTCAAACTTGTAGCCTATGCCCCATACAGTGGCAATGCTCCAGTTATGATTGTTGTTCAGCTTCTCACGAAGTCTCTTGATATGTACATCCACGGTTCTAGTGTCGCCCACATACTCGTATCCCCACAGCTTGTCCAGAAGCTGCTCTCTGGTAAATACCTGATTTGGTCTGCTGGCGAGGAAGTAGAGGATCTCCAGCTCCTTTGGCGGCATCTCGAGATTGTGTCCCTCAAAGGTTACAGTGTAGTTGGAGATATTTACGACCAGCCCGTCATACTCCACAAATGTACCTACATGGTCCGCACTTGTGACATCGTAAGCTGCGCTCTGTGGCTGCTTCTGTGCACTCTCAGTCATGGCTGACCTTCTGAGAAGGGCGCCGACCCTTGCCACAAGCTCATTTGAGTCAAATGGCTTGACGATATAATCATCTGCACCGATCTTAAGCCCCAGCACCTTGTCAAATACCTCACCCTTGGCAGAGAGCATGATGATAGGCGTGTTCGATGTCTTTCTTATCTCTGTACACACCTGGTAGCCGTCCATTCCCGGAAGCATGACATCCAGGAGAACCAGATCAGGCGAATATTCTTCAAATAACTGTAGAGCTTCCGTTCCGCTTGCGGCTATCTCGGTCTCATAACACTCTTTGTTGAGGTAGAGTGATATAAGCTCTGCGATGTTCTCGTCGTCGTCAACGATGAGAATATTATTTTTGCTCATATATATAACCCTCCCAGTAAATTTATAATAATATAGTTTGTAATAAATCCGAAGGCGTACACCGACTTCATTGCTGAAGCATTATTTTAGAGTTCCACTATGGTAACTCCTGCATCGCCCTCTCCGAATTCGCCAAGTCTGAAGGATTTGACATGTGGCTGTGATTTCAGGAACTGATGTATTCCCTTTCGAAGAGCACCGGTGCCCTTTCCGTGGATGATGGTGACTCTGTGCAGATGCGCCATAAGGGCATCATCAAGGAATCTATCCACAAGTGATGTGGCCTCATCGACCGTCATACCGAGTACATTTATCTCAGGCTTGATATTCATCATCCTGTTCATGCTCTTGCCACCTGTGACTGTGGCCTTCTGCGGTTTCTTCTTCTCATGCTCAACCAGCAGAAGATCAGTAGGTGGAAGAGCCGCGCTGATTATACCCATCTGGACCTTCAGCTTACCCTTGGAGTCAGCCAGTGCCATGATGGTTCCCTCGGAATCCATGCTGATAACATGTACGGTATCGCCAACCTTGAAGTCGGATGCCTTGTGGTCTGACTTTACAGTCTTGCGCTTCTCCTCGTTCATCCTGCCGAGGTCGTTGATCTTCGCGCGGAGTTTCTGTCTCTCGGCCTCCATCGCCTTGGCATCGGCCTTTGACGGGTTAGTGGTCCATTTGTTGTATTTTCTTATAGCGGCATCGGCCTCAGCCTTCGCCTCCTCTATGATCTCGGATGCCTCCTGGCGCGCCTTTGCCAGAATCTCGGATTTTTTGTCTGAGAGCTCAGAGTCTTTCATCTGTGCACGCTCCTGAAGTTGCTTTGCATCCTCCTTGAGTCTTGCAATGTCGGCTTTGTCCTGTTCAATCTCCCTCTTGCTTCTCTCAAGATCCGCAATCAGGGTCTCAAAGTCAACTGTATCGCTGTCGATATTGGCCTTGGCGCTCTCGATGATGCTATCGTCGATTCCAAGCTTCTTCGCTATGGCGAAAGCATTTGACTTTCCAGGAATACCAATCATCAGTTTATATGTCGGCTGGAGTGTTGCCACGTCAAATTCGCAGCTTGCATTTTCGACACCCGGTGTGCTCATGGCAAATGTCTTGAGCTCACTGTAGTGTGTGGTTGCCATACATCTGACACCCATGTCGTTCAGATGTGACAGGATGGCGATGGCAAGTGCTGCACCCTCTATAGGGTCCGTACCGCCGCCCAGCTCGTCGAAGAGAACCAGACTGCCGGGGGTGACATGATCCAGTATGTACACGATGTTGCTCATGTGGGATGAGAATGTGGACAGATTCTGCTCTATACTCTGCTCATCTCCGATATCGGCAAATACGTCGTCAAATACATTCAGTCTTGAACCGTCAAGTGCTGGAATATGAAGTCCGGACTGTCCCATGAGTGAGAAGAGTCCCAGAGTCTTAAGTGATACCGTCTTACCACCGGTGTTAGGACCGGTCACGATGAGGAGGTTGTAGTCCTCACCCAGTTTGATGTCCACAGGTACGACGGTGTGCTTCTCCAGCAGCGGATGTCTTCCCTGCTTTATATCGACGATCCCATCGGTGTTGAATACCGGTTCGGTTCCCTTGTAGCTTCTTGCAAATGAAGCTCTTGCAAAGATGAAATCCAGTTCAGCCAGAGTGTCGAAGTCGTATTTTATGTATTCGATCTCCGCTGCGGTCTGCGCTGACAGAGATTCAAGTATCTTCTCAATCTCGGCAAGCTCCTGATTGTCCAGCTCCTTCAGCTCGTTGTTCAGGTTCACGATGGCCATAGGCTCGATGAACACTGTTGCTCCGGTCGACGACTGGTCGTGTATCATACCAGGAAAATGGTTCTTGTACTCGGCCTTGACCGGGATACAGTATCTGCCGTTTCTCATGGTTACCAGGTTATCCTGGAACATGGTCTGCTTGCTGGTATCGCTGACAAGCTTTGCAAGCTGGTTGTGCAGCTTTTCATTTGTCAGACGCTTGTTCCTTCGCACGGCCTTGAGCCCTGATGAAGCGTCATCGGCAAATTCGTTCTCGGAAATTATGCATCTGTGGATCTCTCTGGACAGATGCTCCAGAGGCATGAGCTCCAGAAATCTCGTGCGCAGGCTGTCCGGACATGTGGTGCCATCCGGGTTCATGCTCAATCCCAGCATCTTGTTGGAGGCCTTCTCCTCCTCGATCTGCTCCTTGCTGCGTCTTCTCGTATCTGTCATGCTGGTGCCTTCGTTCTCACCATATCTCTTGGCGGTGAGTGCGAGGTCCAGCATGCTTGCCACATCAAGCAGTTCTGCGGTTGTGAGGATTCCCTCAACCTCAAGTCTCTTTAGAGATGCTCCGATATCTTTAAGTCCTGCAAATGACAGATTGCCCTGTGTGTTCAGACGGCGGAGAGCATCCCTTGTCTCCTGCTGGAGCGTCTCGATCATGGAGAGGTCTTTGCGGGGCTTTATGCGCTGACACTTCCTCTTCGCCATGGGTGATGAGGCAAATGTTGTCAGCATCTCAACTATTTTGTTGTATTCTATAACTCTTAATGTTCTTAGATTCATTTTCTGTGTTCCTTATTTGTTTTTAATGTCGTGTTCTATATTTTATGTATATAATATGTAGATTTTGAATCGGATAGGTACTAAACATGATAAGTGCATGAAAAGCATAATTAAATATACATAAAGTCTCTAATTCTACACATACATAATTGATTATACCCCTTATAATTATAGAGCGTCAACATATTGCAGGTGTAGAAATAGGCACATTTTCCCTGATTAATTCAGCGGCTGTGGTTGCGGGAGGAACACAAAGCTGATATTATAAAATACAGTTTGATCTGGGAAAAATAAAGCGATATATGACTTAAGACAAAGAGAGTTACGTATTACAAAAGGAAGAGGAGAAAAAGCGGATGAAAGAGTTATTGCAGTTTTTGTTGGGGATAGTATTGATGATAGCAGGCGGTGTGATGTTTCTTAAGAATGTCGTCGTGTCCGACTGGGGACTTTTAAGTTCACTGTTTCGTATAGGTGGTGGTGTGAATATTGGAGGAATCTTTATTGTCCTGCTGGTCATCGCATTTATCGCACTTTTGGTTAAGCCGAACATGGGAACAGGACTTGTGTTCACAGGACTTTGTATAGCATTCTTTGTATGCATCATAATATCATTGAATGTTTCACTGAGATATATGTCAGGACTTGAGCTCACACTGATCCTTGGAACACTTTGCGTGGGAATAGCATTTGTCATCAAGGGGCTGTTTGGAGTGAGAAAGCTTGACAGGGAAGAATCACGGAAGAATGGGAAGGCTGCTTCAGATAAGCTTCATGAGTATGATAAGATGTGATGTGGGGGAATATAGTAATATAGGCGGTTGTGGAAATGTTCAGTAAATACTGGATTTTCACAACCGCCTATTGTATTCTTATATATGATTAAAATTAAAGCATACAATAATAATTAAACATAGAAAGAGGAAAAGAAAAATGGTATTTATAACAGATTTCAACGAAGGCGACATGATATCGAATGTCTATCTCTGCAAGAACAAGCAGACAGGAACTACAAAATCAGGAAAGACATATTACAACCTGGAGCTTGTGGATAAGACAGGAAGTATAGCCGGAAAGGTCTGGGAGCTGAGCAATGCGATAGGGCACTTTGAGTCAAAGAACTTTATCAAGGTGGATGGTCAGGTCACATCATTTAACAATGAGCTTCAGCTCAATATCAAGAAGATTCGTATTGCAGATGAGGGAGAATACTCAGAGGCTGATTATATGCCGTGTACCAAGAAAGATATAGAGCAGATGTACAAGGATCTTATGGCTCTCGTGGAATCACTCGACAAGGATTATTACAAGGTGCTTCTGAAGAAATTCTTCGCCGAGGATCCTGCATTTGTCAAGGAATTCAAGAATCACTCGGCTGCAAAGTCGATACATCACGGATACATAGGAGGCTTACTTGAGCACTCACTGGCAGTTGCCAAGATGTGTGACTACTACACCACATATTATCCGGTGCTCAACAGGGATCTGCTGATCACAGCGGCACTTCTCCACGACATTGGCAAGGTCTACGAGATCTCCAAGTTCCCTGAGAACGACTACACAGACGCAGGTCAGCTTCTTGGACACATAGTCATGGGAACGATGATGATCCGCGATAAGATCAATACCATAGACAATTTCCCTGCAAAGGCGGCAAATGAGCTGGAGCACTGCATACTGGCTCACCACGGGGAGCTTGAGTACGGCTCACCAAAGAAGCCGGCACTCATCGAGGCTCTGGCACTGTCCATGGCGGACAACACAGACGCCAAGATTCAGACATTTATCCAGGAGCTGGATGCGGCAAAGGACAACAATGGCTGGCTGGGCTTCAACAGAGCATTGCAGTCTAATATAAGGAAGACGTCGGATAATTAATAACGGCAATAGGAAGAGAGATAGTATATGTCAGATATTAGGAACAATAGGAGACCTAAGAACAATAGACGAGTAAATGGTATGCAGAGAAAAAATACCATGGAGGCAGTGAATAGTGCAAGTTCAGTTGTTAGAACATCCGGAACGGATGCGGCAAATACTGGTGAAGTCACACTTGTCAAAAATGAGGATTATCAGGTGCTCATCGAGGACATGGGCAATGACGGAGAGGGCATTGGACACGTTCAGGGCATGACTGTATTTGTCAAGGATGCCGTGGTGGGCGATCTGGCGGAGGTGAAGATCGTCAAGGTGAAGAAGAACATAGCCTACGGAAGATTGATGAAGCTCATCACACCATCGCCATACCGCGTGGAGCCGGTGTGCGACAAGGCGAAACGATGCGGCGGATGCACCATGCAGCAGGTTTCCTATGAGCAGCAGCTCGAATACAAGTGGAACAAGGTGAAGAACTGTCTGCAGAGAATCGGCAAGATGGAGAACGTGGAAGCCATCATGGAAAAGCCAGCCTACGGCATGAACAATCCATTCCACTACAGGAATAAGGCCCAATTCCCTGTCGGCAGAGACAAGAATGGCAATGTTGTCATCGGATTCTACGCTGGAAGAAGCCACGACATCATAGACACAGAGAGCTGTGCCATCGGTGCGCCAGTGAATGACAAAATAGTTGCTATTGTCAGAAGCTTCATTGAGGACAATCACATATCGACCTACGACGAGGAGACTGGAAGAGGTCTGGTCAGACATATCCTTATCAGAGTTGGATTTACCACCAAGGAGATCATGGTGTGTCTGGTGACAAATGGCAACAAGCTTCCGCACAGTGAGATTTTGATAGATGAACTGGTTAAGATAGACGGCATGACATCCATTTGCCTGAATGTCAACATGGAGAATACGAACCGTATACTCGGTGATAAGTGCATAACCCTCTGGGGACAGTCATACATCACGGACTATATCGGTGACATCAAATATCAGATATCCCCATTGTCCTTCTATCAGGTAAATCCTGTCCAGACAAATGTCCTGTACAACAAGGCTTTGGAGTATGCGGATCTGTCAGGCGACGAGACTGTGTGGGATATGTACTGCGGAATAGGAACCATATCCTTGTTCCTCGCACAGAAGGCAAAGAAGGTATACGGAGTGGAGATCGTTCCACAGGCTATAGATGATGCAAGACACAACGCCGAGATCAACGGGATCACAAATGCCGAGTTCTTTGTCGGCAAGGCAGAGGAAGTCGTTACAGATATATATAAGAAAGGTGGCGACGGCTCCCACGCGGACGTCGTGGTCGTAGACCCACCACGAAAGGGCTGTGATCAGGTTCTTCTGGATACTCTGGTCCATATGGCGCCGGAACGTATCGTCTACGTGAGCTGCGACCCGGCAACCCTGGCGAGAGATGTGAAGATACTTCAGGAGAAGGGGTATGAGGCGAAGAAGGTGGCGGTTGTTGATCAGTTTTGTCACAGCGGGCATGTTGAGTCAGTAGTATTGCTGTCAAAGGTACAGAAGTAAATAGTGAAAAATGGCTTAGAATAAAGTATTTCTGGACATTTGAGTATCCGTTGATTGGTTACTCAGATACTCAGATTTTTGCTTTGAGAAAACATATCAACCATCGAGATTTTTGGGGCGAGTTGACAAGTTGAAAATGGAAAAGGTTGAGTTGATAAAATGATTATTGTAATAGTTGAGTAGATAAGAATGTTAAACACGGTAGGAAGGTGAAGTTATGGCAGGATGCACATGTGAAAACTGGACACTGCAGGATTTGTCCTCTGCACTCCAGGATATGCATAAAGATAATAAAAGAATTGTTGTTCCAATGTTTCAACGTGGAAAGCGTTGGAGCCGTACTCAAGAACAGGTATTTATAGATTCCTTGATTAAGGGTTACCCGGTGGGTACTATGCTTTTTTATGAGACGTTTGAGGACAACAAGCGCACTTATATTTTGGTTGATGGATTACAGCGAGGAAACAGTATCAAGAAATACATGACTAATCCTACCGAGTTTTTTTACGATGATAGTATTTCAGACGAATTCTGCGAAAGTATTCTGACGCTCTTAGGAAAAGAGGGGAAGGATAATTATGCAGTGATTCGTGGCATCCTTACTTCATTTATTAAGAAACAGAAGACATTTAAAAACCTGCAATATTTCTCCGTTGCAAAGCAGATAGCGGGTGAGTTTGATGCCAGTTTCGATGCAATTGAAGGGTTGATCGATACCATCACTATATTTTTTGAAGAGCGACAGGATTTATATGATAAAATTGCAGGAACTGTAATACCGGTTATTGTTTATACAGGTGATGAGAGTAATCTTCCGGATATCTTTGACCGTATCAATTCAAAAGGTACGCCACTTGATCAGTATGAGGTATACGCCGCTGCTTGGCCGGTTAATGAAAAATACACTATTGAAAACATTGATATCATCGAAAATATTGTTCGCAAATATGATGCCTTTGTGGAAGATGGTTATCAAATTCACGGATACAGTCGTGAAGAGATGCGAACAACAAAAAGGGTAAATGCCTTTGAGTATCTATTTGGTTTCAGTAAGTATTTGGTTACAAAATATGAAATTTTAGGGTTTAATAAAAATCTTGCTGATGATACAGTAAATCCCCTTGCGTTTGAGCTAGTTAATGCTTGCCTCAACGACACAGATAGAATCCGTACCTTGTATACCAATCTTCGTACTATTGATCTGAATGTTCTCGAGCAAGCCATCTGTACTGCTATTGATTTTGTAAACAGTGCTATTTCTGTTGTGACCAAATTCAAGGGTAATTCTCGGAACACGAATAAGATTTTTCATTCTAAATATCAAGTGCTTTCGATGATTTCAACCACTTTCAAAGAAATGTATGCAAATGGTAATTATGATAATTTTGCTGGCACATGGAATGAACGCAAAAATATAATCTCAAAGAATCTTGTTCAGTACTATGTCTATGACATCATTACAAACTATTGGAGTGAAGGCGGGACTGGAAAAATTCATGCGGCGGCTAAACCGAATAGATACATGACTGAAATATCTAGTAGAGCCTGGATGGTCGCATTGGATGGTTTGTTCGAACGTTCGATGTTACGTGCTGAGGTCAAAAAGGTTGCAAGTCCACGAAGTGAAGAGTATGTGATTCTTAATTGTATTTATCTCAAAACCTTTACAGCCATGGATCAGTTGTCGATTGATCGATTTGATGTTGAACACATTGCACCAAAGGAGCAGATGAGAAAACTCATCGAAGCTTGCAATGGCGATGGGTTACCAATAAGCTGTATAGCAAATCTTTGTTATTTGCCTGAGTATGTTAATCGAAGCAAAAAAGATAAGAATTTCTATCAAGATAAGAAATATCTGCTTCATGTAAATTTGGATGAAGTTGAAAGCAAATACAGTTTTACCGAGGAAGCGGATCTTGAATGGATGGATATGCCATATACTGAAAATGATTTCCCTGTTCTTAAGGAATACTATACAGACTATTGCACTAGGCGTTTTGACAAAATAAAACATTTGCTTTGCAACTCTTTGGGGATTGCTTACGAGGAAATCGAGGATACTTCGCAAGAGATTACAAAGAAGGTTATAACACCTGTTTCAGAACCTAAACAGCAAAGCAAGAAAGTGAATTTTGCTGACAAGTGCGTGTTGAGATTGGCAAAATCTTTGGATTCCGAATTAGTCAAGGTTGGACGTAGTTCGTATGTAACGACAGACGGAAAACATGGTTATGTGATTACGACTTCTAAAGCGTACAAGCAAGGAAAACGTGACAAGTTCTGGTTTGCTTATAGACGTAATCCTCTTGAGGACTTGAAGAACTGCGAAGAAACATTTGTAGTATATGGTTGTAAAGATGAGAATATAATGGTTGCATTGCCAGTTTCCTTGATTGAGGAGCATATAGAAAGGTTGAATAATTCAAAGGACGAAGATGGGACCATTACTCATTGGCACATTGTTTTATTCAAGGATACAGATGGAACAATGACATGGATGCTTTCAAAGCCAGAAATAGAAGAAATAGAAATTAGTGACTATATGATTTGATATGTTGAGATGTACCAAGTTAATACCTGGTACATCTTTTTAAGATTTTATGGCTTTGATGGATTGAAATGACGAACCATGTATGATATAATAAAATCGTTATTAAATAACAACGGTAAGATAATATATAACAAAAATCGTTATTTTTTGTCATGAATTGTGAGGTTGAATAATGATAAAAATAAAATTATGTGAACTAATGGGACGAGAAAAAATGACGAGAAAAAAACTCTCGGAGTTGACTGGGATTAGGCCGAACACCATAGGTGATTTATATCGTGAAGATGTAAAAAAGGTGGATTTACATACGCTGGACAAAATATGCTCAGTATTTGGCTGTCAAATTTCAGAGGTACTCGAGTATGTCCCGGATCGAAATAAAGAGAATGATGAGGATGTACTATGATAAATTTTATTGACCTTTTTGCCGGATGTGGAGGGTTGACGGAGGGCTTTTATAAGCAAGGATACAATGCACTTGCGCATGTTGAAATAGATCATTATGCTTGTGAAACATTGAGAACTCGTATGAAACATTATGGGTATTCAGAACAAGAGGTTAAGAACGCTGTGCTTGAGGCTGATATAACGAGTGAAGATATTATTGATAGGCTTCGAGATGTTGTTGGCGATAAATCTGTGGATGTAATCATTGGGGGGCCACCATGCCAGAGCTTTTCTTCTTTAGGTGTAGCAAAAGATGAAAATAATATGGAGGATGACCCTCGAAATTTCCTGTTTGAAAGTTATGTTAAAATTCTTAATGCTTTTCTGCCGAAAGTCTTTGTTTTTGAGAATGTGACAGGAATGCTAAAAGCTAAAGTGAAAAGAAAGAAAATATTTGACCTAGTATCTAAAGAACTTAGTGTTCATTACAATATAGTAAAAAATCCTGAAACCATAGTATTGAATGCAACACATTACGGAGTGCCACAAGAGAGAAAACGTGTAATACTCTTGGGCGTAAGGAAGGATTTAAAATTTACGCCGGATGAAGTTTATTCTGCCATTACAAAGACTCACTATGCACCTGGTGAGATACCTTCTGATGGGCAGAAAAAGTTTGTATCGGTACGAGAGGCTATTGATGACTTGCCATGGTTAAGACAAGGAGAAGGAACCCCAATAGCTGAATATGCAAAGGATGTAAACGAGTGCTCTGAATATCAACGACATATGAGAGCCAATTCTGATAATGTTTTGAGGTGTCATGTGGCTCGAATCAATAATGCCAAGGATGTAGAACGCTATCAAGTTATGGCTTTGAATCATTGGAACTTTCTTGAGTTATTAGAGAACCGCCCTGACCTAGGTCATGAGAAAAAGAGAGTGTTTTTTAATAGCTATAAAGTTCAATGGTGGGATACTCCATCGAAAACGATTATTGCGCATCTATATAAAGATGGAAATCAGTTTATTCATCCTGACTATACTCAAGGCCGCAGTATTACTGTTAGAGAGGCAGCACGACTACAGTCTTTCCCAGATGATTTTATTTTTGAGGGATCTAGAACAGAACAGTTTAAACAAATCGGAAATGCAGTTCCTCCGCTGTTAGCAGAAGCAATAGCGAAAGCTTTTCGTGCGTATTTATCTGCTCCGATTGAGGAGGAAAAAAATGATATTTAAGAATGTTTCAGATATAGAAGGAATTACAGAGAAAAACTATTTTAAGGAAAAAATCGCATTATTGATAAAGATTGTAGATGCTGTTTGTAAAAAATATTCTTTTTCTTATACTACTAATGAATCTGGGGTGGTAGATAGACTGATTGAAATAGGCATTATTGGTTCTCCAGACCAAGCAGTCCTATTACAAACGATTCTGCCAAAATCAGTAATTAAGGATTTATACCGAGCTGTTGCGACTATTAACGAAAATTATGGACTGTTTAAACCATTTATAATTAATCTAAGCAATGCTGAACGGAAAAAGTTGCAGGAAATAGAAAAGAACAGATTGGCACCTACAATGGTTGACTTGTTCTGTGGCGCAGGTGGTTTAAGTCTTGGTTTTAAACAAAATGGATTTAAGACTCTTTTTGCAAACGATTTCGATCCTTTATGTATTGAAACTTATAAATATAACCATCCAGAAATACCTTCAGAATCAATTGTTTGTGGTGATATAAGAGAAATTTCAGAACACATTGGTAAGTATATTCATGAAGATGTTGATGTAGTAATAGGGGGTCCGCCATGTCAAGGTTTTAGTTCAGCAAATAAGCATCATAGGGTAATCGATGATCCGAGAAATGAATTGTATAAATTTTTTATTAAGTGTATTGAACAACTTTCACCGAAAATTGTTGTAATGGAAAATGTAAAAGGAATGCTGAAGGTTGCTGACCAAGTAGTCGAGGATTATGAAAGCTTGAAGATACACAAGGACGGATACACTTACACTTATTCCGTTTACTATGAACTTTTGAACTCCGCTGATTTTTCTGTTGCACAAAGTAGAGAAAGATTGATTTATATTGCAATTCGAAACGATGTTTCAGAAAAAATGGATGTAACGCCTAAAGATCTTTTTAAGCAGATTCATGAGAATAATGAAAGCAACCCTATTTACAATTTATCAAAAGCATTAGATGGTGTTCGATCATTAGTGGCTCCTCATGAAAAGAATGTGGGAGAAATTGATACTGAAGAGGGCGGCAGAAAAATAGATTCAAATCCGTACACTGGTCTGGAAAATGAATATTTGAGATTAATAAATCAGGATCGAGAGATTCCTTTGGTATTTAATCATAAAGCCCGTTATTGTAGTGAATTGAACTATGAGATTTACAGAAGAATGAATCCCGGGGATGATGCTACCGATCCGAAGATTGCTGACATAATGCCATATGCGCATCGTAATGATAAGTTCAAGGATAAATACTATAGATTGTATGCAGATAGACCTTGTAGAACAATAACTGCACACTTAAGGTCGGACTGCCATTCTCATATACACCCTTACGAGGATAGAGCAATCACACCGAGAGAAGCAGCAAGAGTTCAATCTTTTCCGGATGATTATTTGTTTTTAGGACCTTACTTGAAGACCTATATTCAAATTGGAAATGCTGTACCAACAGTAATGGCACGAGGTATTGCAAATGTTGTAAAGCAATATGTGGAGGTAGACCCATGAAGATACAAAGTTTTGTTAAAAGGCTGAATGCTACGGAATTAGGACTCGGTGCAACACATGATGCCTATATTGCCATTCCGAGTGAAGTAGATTTATCGTTTATGCTGGAGCATCAGAAAGTATTGAATCCAATCAATAGATATTCTGGTGGACTATATAAGCCAGATGGTTCAGATTTTAAGTATGTGCAGACAGGACAAAACAATCAAGAACGTATTTCGGGATTAGGCGAATTCTATGTTCAAACTGATGCTAAAGTTGGAGATGAAATACTAATTGAAAAAATTGAAAACAATTCTGGCGCTGTACAATACTATATTGATTTGCGTCACAGACACGCTATTGTATTCCAAGTAAATAGTATTAAGGGAAAAAGATGCGTTGATATTCTTCCAAATGATTTGATGGAAGATTACGCAAATGGTGTCAATTATGATTTTGATGTTATATATAATGGAGCACATCATATATTAGAGGTAAATTTTTTGGAAGAGGCAAAGAAAAAGATAACTTCTCCACGTGCAACCAAATTCTATGATTTACTTATTGATGGAGAGAGTATTTTACCTGAATACAGCTATCAGGAATACATTGAGCTAGTGACTGATGGGATGCGATTGGGGCGAATGAAAACTTATTGCTATTCTATATTAAAAATGATGGAGGATAAAGATGAATAATTATTATATTTTAATAGTTGAGGAAAGCATTAAAGCATTCTCTGTTATTGGGCATGGTAACGAGTGCGCATTTACTTTTACAGCGAAGGGACAAACTACTCCATTTGATTTACTTCAGGATGGAGATAGAATCATAGGCTACATTTCAAACGAAGAGAAAAGATTTGGATATATTTTTTCTGCACAGAAGAATGGAAGCGACAATGGTTGTCAGATTGTGAAAATGTTTGAAACTGTCGGAGGACCAACATTAAACGATGTTTCGGATCGCATTAAAAAGGTAATCTATGAGAACGAGAACACAAAGTCTTTTATTCAGATTGATGAGACCGCATATGCAGAAATCGTCGATCTTATGATGAAGGCGTGTTCTGCGGAATTCACATTGAATAATCTTCAAAGTGATGAAATCGAGGATAAGCCTGAAATGATGCCGGATGAATCAAAGAGAGTCGCATTCGGAGAAAACATTTTGCTATATGGTGTTCCTGGATCAGGAAAGAGTTGGACCATTGAGCATGAGTATTGCAAGGCGGGTACAGTTGTAGAAAGATTGGTTTTTCATCCTGATTACACGAATGCGGATTTTGTTGGACAAATTCTTCCGGTGGTTGATCCTATAGATAAGCAGGTTACTTACGAATTTACGGCAGGTCCATTTACTAATATTATGGAGGAAGCTTATTGGAATCCGCAGACTTCGTATGTTCTTATTATCGAAGAAATAAACAGAGGTAATGCCCCAGCAATCTTTGGTGATGTGTTCCAACTTCTTGACAGATCTTTTGAAGAAAAAACAGTAGATGGCATTACTTACCCAGTTGGCACTAGTGAGTATGGAATTACAAACGAGAATATTGCGAAGAAGGTATATAAAACCGGCAGGCACAAAGTAAGAATTCCTTCAAACCTATCTATCTTAGGAACAATGAATACCTCCGATCAGAATGTATTCACGCTCGACACAGCTTTCCAGCGCAGGTGGAATATGCGTCTTATTGAAAATAATTTTGATAATGTTCGTGGAACGCTTGCTTCTGCAAAAATCCTAGACACTAAGGTCTCTTGGCAAAGATTCTGTGACACCGTTAATACAATTATTATTGGAAACAGAGCTAAGATGGCATCTGCTGAAGATAAGAGACTTGGTGTGTATTTTGTACATGAGCAAGATTTGGAGTTTGATGACAGAATTCTACCAACAGGTAATTTCATGACAACTTATGACGAGTTGAATGATTTAGTAAGGCACGAAATGCTGGGAACACTTGATGATGAAAAGAAAAATAGACTTTCTGAACTAAGAGCGGCTATGCAACACAACAGAAAGTTCCCAGAAAAAGTTATCAAATACTTATGGGATGATGCTTTCAAGTTTAATCCAGAAGCAATTTTTGACACCGAAAATATGGACAGCTTGGAAAGAGTAATAAAGACGTTTGTGAATAACAAAGGTGAGAACAGATTTAGGATTTTTAAGCAATCAGTTCGTGATGCTTTGTATCCATCCCAACCCTAATGAGAAAAGGTGGTGATTATTGATGGATCTAACCAAAAATTTGAGACAGCGCTGTCATGTCAATACAAATGAAGATGGTGATAGCTTCGTTGGCGTAAAGGCTGATACTGATGATGCGGTTATCTATTTTCCGATAGGATATCAGCTTCCAGACAACGATGACGATTTGCGTGTGGATATCAATAATCTGTTTGGAGTACTTGCTGCATTCATGAAGGAAGACCGAGTGATTGAAGCACCGAAATTTGAAGCTCCTCGAACTGTAGATTTTCCAATCCATGCATATCTAACTGTTATTCGTGGCTTTCTAAGGGCAGGAAGATATTATATTGAAACAGATCCGCAGTATAAAACCGATACAAAAGGGAGAACTTCATGGCCTAAAACGGTCAAAGAGCAAAGAGCATTAGTCCAGAAAAATGGATCTTTGATTTTTACTAATATGACCGTTCGTTCATCCACGCCAAACGCCAATAAAGAGATAACGCAAATTCATAAGTTTTGTGTTTATGAGGCGTTTGAGAAGATGGGATGGCTGTATGTTCCCTTCATGCCAGAGAAACCAGGAGTGCATCCGGGAATTAAGGAATCAATATACATATTGACAAAGAAACTTGCCACCACAAACAATGATAATGAGCAGAAGTTGTTCGGGGCAATGAAAGCTATGCTGGAGTATATTGATGAAAAGAGTTCTGATACACAGTATTTCTTTGGAACTGATCATTTTGAAAATGTGTGGGAACGAATGATTGATAAGGCTTTTGGTGTAGAAGATAAGTCACAGTACTTCCCCAAAACTCGTTGGCTTCTAGACTATGGAAAAGACAAAGAAAAAAGACCATTGTATCCAGATTCTATCATGATTTATAACAATAAGTACTATGTCTTGGATGCAAAGTGTTATCGATATGGGTGGACAGCCAATCCAGAACATCTTCCGAACGGAACTGATATTAATAAGCAGATAACATATGGAGAATATTTGGAAAGAGCAAAAAGTGTTCCAAATGAGAGATTATTCAACTGCTTCATTATGCCATATAACAAAGCGGATAATCTTTTTAGAATGTCTGGTAATGTTGGAAATATTGGAGAGGCTGTTGGTGATTGGAGATACGACCCAGCGAATCCGCAAATGAAAAACTATGAGCGTATTCAGGGGATTGTCATGGATACAAGGTATCTTATGTACAATTATATCGGTACCCCGGAACAGCAGAGAAAGGAACTCGCAGAATGTATTGAGAAAGTTCTCGCAAGAGGACTGGTCTCTGCCCCTAAATAAAGCGAAAGCCTCCGATAAGTGGTAAGTGTATTACTTGTCGGAGGCTTTTTTTATTTGTTGATTTTTCGCTGCCTGCTTCTTCTTTGAGCAGCAGCGTTGGCACAAGCTGGGCAACAGTATTTCTTGTTAGTTACGGTAGCATTAATAAGAAAATATTTATCGTGTTTGCAATTAGGATTCTCACATTCCTTATAAAGTTCGATTCCTGGTTTCATGTAGAAAATCGAAAAATATAAGGCTTCTAAGAATGTTGAAAGTTTCCAAGATGGAGACAATGTTTCAATATTAAATTGAGGAGAAATACCGCGAAGGTTTGCGTTGATTTCTGCACTGATAGTGGCTTTGGCAATTTTTATAAGCGCCTCTTTCATATCATCAGAAAAGTTCTCTCGTTTAGGGGCAGTATGATAGATGATTCGTGAAGCCTCTATATCCTTTATTACACCGACACGCTTTTGATAATTGTAATAGAAGTCGATTGTAGTTCGCAGATTTTCATCTGCACCCGGATAGTTAGTATATAGAGCAAAAAGGTTTCTGAAATGCCAATCCCTACTGCCGGGAATACCACTAATTCCATCACCCATTCCCATTCCAGCCAACTCATCAATATAAACCTTTTGATAACTCTGGGAAATAGTATCCCAAACCGAAATACATTCATTCTCAAAGAATTCTTGATTTCTACTTGTATCAGGCATGATATTGTAGCTTCGTATTAGTTCCGTGAAAGCATGATTGTTAGCGGTTGAATATACTGATGATGATAATTCCAACTTAACAGGATCTGAATATAGGAGGTAGGTTGTACAGATAAACATCTTTTTGTAATCACGTTTACCCGCTATGGCACTCATTAGCATTACGGTTGCCTTAACTCGTTCAATTATTGCCAAAAGAGCTACATCATCAATTGCTTCGTATTGTTCATCACTTATTGGGAAAAGAAAGCCGTACTTTTCCAAGAAAGAAATAGTAGCATCAATATTTCCTATAGGTAATGAGAGCAACTGTCCTAAAATATTTTCAGAAATTACACCTCCTGCATTTCCCGACTGATTCAATCCCTTTTGTGCTGAATATGAAAACCTGAGCGGCTCTTTATCCGTCAGCGAACAGACTTTCAACTTGAAGTGTGGCGCTTGACCGGGAGCGTCATAAATGGTTTCCTTTTGGCACTCACAAGGGTAGTTTTCAAATTCAAATAGATTATTTGATAAAAAATCAGAAATATTTTTCATGTTTTTCGCCTTCTTTATTCAAAAATATCAAATGAGGAGGTTACTTTTGTGACCAATATGCTTATCAAACCATCTAAATAATTTACCCCCCATTATTATCAATATTATAATAACAGAAAAATAATACAAATACAACATAAAACCCCTTACGAAAATAAATAACGTGAGGGGTATTTTAATGGAAATTTTATTATATCAAGGATAGTGATAAATTAAAATTACGCTAAATCAAATGACTTAGCAGTAATAATCTCATCGTCTGAGATGCGCATTAGGACGGCGGGATGCATAAAGGAAATCCGAAACAGCGAAAGCTGTGCGGAACTCCGATGCACCCACCGTATTTCGGCATGCTCATTTTCAGGCTCGGGGTCGGTGGAATCTTAATCCATCGGCCCCTTTTGCGTCCCACCGTTCTTGCCCACCAGGCAGAAAGGAAGGGACTTTATGAGAAAGTTCAAAACATCTGAAGACAACAGAACAAATTACATTTACTACACAGCTGAAGGAAAGAAGCTGGTCATCAAGCCGGGGATGGTTGGTAACGATGGCAAAGCAATCACTGAAGAGATGATTACCATTCTTCACAAAATGGATGATGAACAGGTCGATGCTGACCGCCGTGAGGAGTATCACTGCCCGGTTCATTACCAGGCATACTCCGATGGCGAAGGTGAAGATGCGGATGACCGCAACCCCTACTTATGTGACACAGCTGCAGATCCATTGGAGCAGATGCTTGCCTCCATCAATGAGCAGGAGCATTCAGACAGGCTGGATAGGCTCAAGGCAGCACTTACCACACTGACTGACCTGCAGAGAGATACCATCTATAAAAAGTTTTACCGCAATATGTCCAACGTGGATATTGCAGCGGAAGAAGGTGTGTCTGAGGCGGCTATCCGTAACCGCCTGAAAAAGATTTTCGCAAACCTTGCGAAAAAAATCTAAGAAATGGGGGTTCGATTCCCCCGCTTCTTTCGCATATGGACAGAGGGATACAACAAAAGACCCTCGGAAAGGAGCCAATGCAATGAAACACAAAGTATGTATCAACATTGCAAAACCCGGCGGTACACCGACCCCGGTAGTAAGAAGCGGTACGGTGCAGATCCGAAAGCGTCTGCTCGACTTCCTTTTTGGACAGCAGGTCAATGTCCTTGTCCTGTCTCCTGGTGACTCGGTGCAGACTGTCGAGATCCGAGAACTGAAGGAAGGAGGTAAGGACCGTGACTAACAATCAGAAGTATAACTTATTTCTTGATGCGGTGAGAATCATCCGCTCCCTGGCTGATGTGTTCGAGGCAATCGCAGATACCTATAGAGATGCAACTGTAGTAGAAGCCGATGCCAAGGTCATTGATGCACAGGAAGTAAAGGAACTCCCTGCTGAGAAGGAAGTAACCCTGGAAGATGTCCGTGCCGTTCTGGGGCAGAAGAGCCAGGCTGGTATGACTGCCGAGGTGAGAGAACTCATCGCAAAATACGGCGGCACCAGACTGTCAGATATCGACCCGGCACAGTATAAGGCACTTCTTGCTGAAGCGGAGGTGTTGGGAAATGAGTAAACATGCTTTCCTTTCTCCTTCCGGTTCACATCGATGGCTGAACTGTACACCAAGTGCGATACTTGAATCCGAGTTTCCGGGCGGCAGCAGTTCAGCCGCCGAAGAAGGAACCGCAGCCCACGCTTTTTGCGAACACAAGTTAAAGAAGGCACTCCGCAGAAGAAGCAAAAGACCTGTCTCCGATTACGACAGTGATGAGATGCAGGAGTACACCGATAGTTATGTGGATTATGTGCTGGAGCAGCTTGAAGTCGCAAAGCAGACCTGCAAAGACCCGATGGTTCTGATCGAGCAGAAAGTAGACTTTTCGGAATATGTCCCGGACGGCTATGGCACTGCAGACTGCATCATCGTATCGGACGATACCATGCAGATTATTGATTTCAAGTACGGGCTGGGAGTTTTGGTCGATGCCGAGCAGAATACGCAGCTGATGTGTTATTCCATCGGTGCGCTGAACCTCTTTGATAGCCTGTATGACATCAAGCAAGTTACAATGCACATCTTTCAGCCTCGCAGGGAGAATGTCCAGAGTAGGACGATTCCGGCAGATGAACTGAAAGCATGGGCAGAGAACGAACTGAAGCCGAAGGCGCAGATGGCCTTAAACGGCGAGGGTGAATATCACCCCGGCGAATGGTGTCAGTTCTGTAAGGTAGCTGTCCGATGCAGGGCAAGAGCAGAAGAAAAACTTCGTCTTGCACAGCAGGAGTTAAAAATGCCGCCGCTTCTTACGGATGCTGAAATCGAAGAAGTACTGACCATCCTTCCCGACCTTACCAATTGGGCAGATGGCATCCTGGCTTATGCCACCGATGCGGCAGTCAACCACGGCAAGGAGTGGAACGGATTCAAGGTTGTCGAAGGCAGATCCGTCCGCAAGTACAAGGATGAAGAACTGGTGGCACAAGCAGCCAAAGACCATGGCTATACCGATATCTATCGTCAGAGTCTTATCACCATGACGGAGATGCAGAAGCTGATGGGCAAGAAACAATTTGACCAGATCCTGGGTGACCTCATTGTGAAGCCCCAGGGCAAGCCGACCTTAGTTCCGGTAACGGACAAGCGTCCGGCAATGAACGTAACAAACGCCAATAACGAATTTAAACAGGAGGATTAATATCATGGCTATTTCTAAGACAAAAGTTATCACAGGTGTAAACACTTGTCTCTCTTATTTCCACGGTTGGGAACCTACCAGTATCAACAACGGACCTGAGAGATATTCCGTTTCCGTACTTATCCCTAAGTCTGACACCGAAACTGTGAAGGCTATCAACGAGGCTATCGATGCCGCAATCGAAGAGGGTGTTGCCAAGTTCGGCGGCAAGAAGCCTAACAAGGCAGCAATCAAGCTTCCTTTGCGTGACGGTGATACCGAGCGCGATGATGAGGCCTATAAGGGCCACTACTTCATGAATGCGAACAGCACGACTCCGCCTCAAATCGTGGACAAGTATGTGAAGCCTATCCTTGACCGCAACGAAGTATACTCCGGCTGCTATGCCCGTGTGTCTCTGAACTTCTATGCGTTCAACAGTAACGGTAACAAAGGCGTGGCCTGCGGACTGGGCAACATCCAGAAGATTCGTGACGGTGAAAGCCTTGGCGGCAGAAGTTCTGCAACTGACGATTTCAGCACTGTGGCTGATGACGATTTCCTTTCCTAACCATATAAAACTGGCGGGCGGTGGTGCTGCCACCGTCTGTCCACATTGAATAACGAGGTGAACGTAATGAACGAATTATATGAATTTATGAAACAAGTCGATGTGATAGTCCTTTTCTGCCTGATCTACGGTCTTGCCATCAATGGCATTGTATGGGCAGTGTGCGAATTTTTTAGCTTTGTGGTCAAGAAGGTAAAAGCTTTTATTACAAAACGCAAAGAGAAAAAGGTTGTACAGAAGGATGATGTGACGGAGTAAACATGACGGGCGGCAGAGGATATTCTTCTGCCGCCTTTGTCATAGAAAGGAGCAGCTATGCAGCATTTAAGCATTGATATCGAAACCTACTCCAGCGTGAATCTGCAGAAAGCCGGAGTTTATAAATATGCCGAGAGTCCCGACTTCGATATCCTTCTGTTCGGTTACAGTGTGGATGGCGGAGCAGTTCATGTTATAGACTTTGCCTGCGGCGAGAAGATTCCGGCGGAGATTGTGGATGCCTTGTCGGATGAATCCGTAACCAAGTGGGCATTCAACGCACAATTTGAACGGGTATGTCTGTCGAATTATCTTGATACCTGGCTTTCATCGGACAGCTGGCACTGCACGATGGTGTGGTCGGCAACACTCGGTCTGCCATTGTCCCTGGAAGGGGTGGGTGCAGTTTTGGGGCTGGAGAAGCAGAAACTGACCGAGGGAAAAAATCTCATCAAATACTTCTGTGTTCCTTGCGCCCCTACCAAGACCAATGGCGGCAGAACCAGAAATCTTCCGCAGCACGATATGGAAAAGTGGGAGCAGTTCAAGGCATATAACCTGCGTGATGTGGAAACCGAGATGAGCATCCAGAAGAAGCTGACCCGTTTCCCTGTTCCCGATTTTATTTGGAATGAATACCATCTTGATCAGGAAATCAATGACCGCGGCATCGGACTGGATATGACACTTGTGGAACAGGCTATTGCCATCGACAGCATTAGCCGTAAAAACCTCACGCAGCAGATTCAAAATCTGACCGACCTTGACAATCCTAACTCCGTGGCACAGATGAAAGGATGGCTTTCTGATAACGGACTGGAGATGGATACTCTCGGCAAGAAGGCTGTGGCAGAAACACTCAAGACTGCACCAAAGCACCTGGCGGATGTTCTTTCCCTCCGTCAGCAGCTTGCCAAGAGCAGTGTGAAGAAATACACCGCCATGCAGACTGCGGCGTGTAAAGACTCCAGGGCAAGAGGTATGTTCCAGTATTACGGTGCCAACCGAACCGGCCGATTTGCCGGACGCATCATCCAGCTGCAGAATCTTCCGCAGAATCATATGTCTGACCTTGCCGATGCCAGGGCACTTGTCCGAAGCGGAAACTACGATGCTTTGGAACTTTTGTATGACGATATCCCGGATACGCTGTCGCAGCTGATCCGTACAGCCTTCGTTCCCAAGGATGGCAGAAAATTTATCGTGGCAGACTTCTCTGCAATCGAAGCGAGAGTCCTTGCCTGGCTTGCAGGCGAAAAATGGAGAATGCAGGTATTCGCCGATGGCAAGGACATTTACTGCAGTTCGGCATCGCAGATGTTTGGTGTCCCGGTAGAAAAGCATGGCATCAATGGTCATCTCCGCCAGAAGGGTAAGATTGCGGAACTGGCTCTCGGTTACGGCGGTTCGGTCGGTGCGCTCAAGAGTATGGGTGCTTTGGAGATGGGACTTACCGAAGAGGAACTTCAGCCGCTGGTGAACGCATGGAGAAATGCCAATCCGATGATTACGGCTCTGTGGTGGGATATCGACAGTGCGGTGAAGACCACGGTCAGAGAACATATTCCAACTAAGGTGGCAGGACTGAAGTTTACCTATGAGAGCGGATTCCTTTTTATGAGACTTCCTTCCGGCAGACGGATTGCCTATGTGAAGCCACGCATGGGTATCAACCAGTTCGGCAGTGAATCGGTGACTTATGAATGCATGGGTGCTACGAAAAAGTGGGAACGTCTTGAAAGCTATGGTCCGAAGTTTTGTGAGAATGCTATCCAGGCAATTGCGAGAGATATTCTCATGTATGCTATGCAGACACTACGAAACTGCAGTATCGTTGCCCATGTCCATGATGAACTGATTATCGAAGCGGACAGGCGCATGAGCCTCAGTGCAGTCTGTGAGCAGATGGGCAGAACACCTCCCTGGGCGAAGGGACTGCTTCTTCGTGCTGATGGGTACGAATGTGATTTTTATAAAAAAGACTGATTTTAGGGGGTTCGATTCCATCGGATTCTTCGCATATAGGCAGAAGGAATTGTCCTTCTGTCTATTTCATTTTTTAGGAGGATTCGCTATGGACGAATTAATCAGAATCAATTACGACAGTGAGCGCCCTACTGTGAATGGACGCGATTTGCATGAGGCTTTGCAGGTAAAGACCGCATACAAGGACTGGTTTCCAAGAATGTGTGAGTACGGCTTTGTGGAAGGCAGAGACTTCTGCTCATTTTTGAGCGAAAGTTCCGGCGGCCGTCCTGCGGTAAACCATCAGCTCACCATCGACATGGCAAAGCAGCTCTGTATGATTCAGCGCACCGACATCGGCAGAAAGTTCCGTCAGTATTTCATTCAGGTGGAAGAGGCATGGAACTCCCCGGAGGCCATTATGGCAAGGGCACTGCAGTTTGCCAATCAGCAGCTGGCACTTTTATCGCAGCAGAACCTGGCGCTTACAGAAACCGTGGCTATTCAGAATCAACAGATCACAGAGATGAAACCGAAGGTCAGCTACTACGATGTGGTGTTGAACTGCAAAGACCTTATTTCCACTTCTGCCATCGCCAAGGATTACGGCAAGTCTGCCATCTGGATGAACCGCTATCTCCATGAAAAAGGTGTGCAGTTCAAGCAGGGTGACATCTGGCTTTTATATCAGCGTTATGCCCGGGAGGGGTATACCAGCACCAAGACTCATACCTATCCCGGTACGAATGGTGAGACTCATACAAAGGTACATACCTACTGGACACAGAAAGGCAGACTCTTCATCTACGAACTGATGAGATCAGACGGTTATATGCCTTTGATCGAATTGGAGGTGTAAGCCGTGAACATCGATAAGTTCAATTCAGAAGGTTACTATGACCCGACAAGTTATGAGGCTATGACCAATGTGGCAAAGGCGGACAAGCAGTCCGCTTTTCGCCCGCTCGCTTATATCTGTTCTCCGTTTTTCGGTGATACGGAAAGAAATAGTGAACAGGCAAGAAAGTACAGCCGTTTTGCCTATGAGCAGAATACGATTCCGGTGACACCGCACCTTTTGTATCCGCAGTTCATGGATGACGAGAACTCAAAGGAACGCGCCGATGCCATGCATTTCAACTATGTACTGCTTGGCAAGTGCAATGAACTGTGGGTGTTCGGTGATGTGATATCCAAGGGCATGGCACATGAGATCGGTATTGCAAAATAGTGGCTCACGTCCGCCGGACAGATGGCTTATTTGGACGCAGATTATTCATAGTCAAAATCCAATGAAAAAATTTTATCAGGGAAGATTGTATCAGGAGCTTAATATTGTGTGTGAGGGAAAAGATGTAAAAGAAAAATTGTTGGAAAGCTTTAGAGACGCAGAAGACTTTGGTTATGTGGCAGGATATGAGCCTTGGAAAGAACTGATCTGTGATAGATGGAAATATTTGAAAACTACCTTTCAGTAAAATCTATTCCATTTTAGCAAGCCTTGCGATAAAATATTTTCAGTGAATGATTAACAGGATTATATTTTAAGGAGGCTTGGCAATGAATAAGGATTTTGAACGCTGCTGTAGCTTTCTTGCAGACATGATTATTAAATATGCACCAGAGATAAAAGACGAAGTAGAGGTGTGTATGATGATCAAGGATTCAATTGATGACGAGAAAGTAAGCAGGCAGAAACAATTTGACCGATTCTGTTATTACTTAGGTGGGGTAAAACAGTTTCTGGACAAAAAGGCTGCATAGGCAGCCGGCATCCTGCAGATAATATGCTGTAGGATGTATACATATATCAGGAGGCTTCATTCATGGCGAGTGGAGTCTCTTTTATTT
>OLRF01001121.1_pt1 | contig 29339 bp, 23 predicted proteins | sample 1672061 | NCBI WGS metagenome assembly OLRF01 (sample SAMEA3136641, study PRJEB25190) | human gut metagenome | reverse complement strand
ATTGTAAATTATTTTATATTGTTTTATTAATTGTATTTTTATAAAATATAATTAATAAAATGCAAACTAATCTATAATAAAAATCTCGCACATCAGACTATATGCCCTTATGTGCGAGACCTTTTAATATATCACGGTAACAATATTTTATTATATAAATTCCTTTTATCAGGTTTCATCAGGCTTTTCCTCTTCTTCAGCGGAAGCTTCCTCTTCGTCCAGGATATATATCTTGACCCTCTCTATCCGCCGCTCTCCGATGGACATTATCTTGAACCTGTAATTCTCAAATTCTATTATACGGCCCACATCGTTCTCATCAGGTATCTCTCCCAGCATGTCTATTATGAAGCCGCCTATGGTCTCGCTGCTGTCTGACTGAAGGTCTATTCCCAGTTCTTCGTCCAGGTCGTCCAGATCCACATCTCCGTCTACGAGGTAAGTGCTGTCGTCGACCTTATCTATGATTTCAGCTTCCTCGTCGTATTCGTCGTCTATATCTCCTACCACCTCTTCGATTATATCTTCCATGGTGACTATGCCGGAAAATCCGCCGTATTCGTCGATGAGTACGGCGATCTGCTGCTTTGACTTCTGCAGTTCGAACAAAAGAGAATCAATGTTCTTGGTGTCAGGGACGAAATAAGCCTTTCTCAGTATTGACTCTATGTCCACTTCTTCGTAGCTGGTCTCCCTGGCTTTTATCAGATAATCTTTTATGTTCAGAACGCCGATGATGTTGTCCCTTTCTCCCCTGCATACAGGTATCCTTGAATGGCGCAGAGTCATCATGTCGTCGAAATATTCTTCGAGGGGGTCTTCCACATCTATCATGAAAACGTCGGTCCTCGGCGTCATCACTTCATAGGCCAGCTTATCGTCGAAAGCGAAGATGGAATTGATCATCTTCTTGCCCTCTTCTTTTATCACCCCTGACTCCTGTCCCGCCTCCAGCATGGACATGACTTCCTCCTCAGAGAAAGCTTCGTCCTCCAGATGTGTCTCCTGTCTGAGCAATTTGAGGAAGAGGTTGGCGATGATCATCAGCAGCTTGGTAATGGGCGTCAGAACGGCCGAAACACCGTTAATGAGCCACATGGTCTTTTCAGCAAGTGCTTCGTGGTGCTGGAGCGCTATCTTGTGGGAAAAAAACTGGCCGAAGACGATGATGGCTGCGACGAAGCCTACAGCAGTTCTCCAGTCGTAAAACGCCAGCCAGGCTCCGAATGAAGTACACAGTATCATTATGAGCCTGCACGTAGCCTGGTATTTTTCGCTGTTCCGTCCGGCTGCGCCGAGAGCAGTATTTATAGCTGCGAACAGCCCGTGTACTGCTATGAGCAAAACCATTATCCCTATTCGTATAGGTAAACTGTCGGGGTCGGTTAACATATCTGATCCTTTCTCTTTATAAAAATCAATTTACTGTTATTTTCTCTTTCTGAGCATGAAAAACGGCTTTACCGGTTTTTCCGTCCTGATTTTCAAAATCTGCTGTGGGTGAGGCGCCGCTTCTATGAGGTTCCCCTCTTCGTCGTACATTTCTGTAAGCTTCTGGGTGAAGAAATCCGTTGCCGGTCCGAAAACTTCTATCTCGTCTCCCAGTACCATCTTGTTCCTCTGCTCCACTGTCGCCAGTCCTGTTTTTTCGTCATAAGACTTCACCAGTCCTGTGAAAGAATAGTCTCTCGTGTACTGGCTGGTTCTGTAATTCTGATCCTGATTTGAAGGCTTGTGAAAGTAAAAGCCTGTAGTAAATTCTCTGTGGCTGACTTTGCACAGCTCGTCCATCCATTCCTGCCTGAATTCCCAGCTTTCCGGAGAGGCTATATAGCCGTCTATTGCTTTCCTGTAGGCCGAAACCACGACGGCCACATAAAAGGCGCTTTTCATCCTGCCCTCTATCTTAAAGGAGGAAATGCCGGCGTCTATAAGCTGTGGAATATGCCCGATCAGGCACAAATCTTTTGAATTTAGTATATAAGTGCCTCTCTCATCTTCCTCCACGGGATAATATTCGCCCGGCCTCTGTTCCTCCACCAGAGCGTATTTCCACCTGCATGGGTGGGCGCACTGACCTCTGTTGGCGTCCCTCTCTATCATGAAATTGCTGAGAAGACACCTGCCGGAATAGGAGATGCACATGGCTCCGTGAACGAAAGCTTCCAGCTCCATGTCCTGCGGTATTTTTTCCTTTACTCCCCTTATCTCTTCAAGGCTCAGCTCCCTGGCCAGTACAAGCCGCCTTATGCCGCGGCCGTACCAGAAGCGCGCTGTCCTGTAATTGGTCATGTTGGCCTGAGTGCTGAGATGTATTTCAGCGTCAGGGATTACTTCCTGGATCATATCTATGACTCCAGGATCCGCCGCTATAAAAGCGTCTATACCCAAACCCCTGATTTCTTTCAGATAATCCATGAACGGTTCCACATCCTCATTGTGGGCAAAGAAATTGAGAGTCATGTGGCATTTCACTCCGCGGGAATGGGCAAACTCTATGCCCTCTTTCATTTCTTCGAGGGAAAAGTTGCCGGCTCCGGCTCGCAGAGAAAAGCTTTCTCCGCCGAAATATACCGCATCGGCCCCGTACATGACCGCTGTCTTAAGTTTTTCCAAATCCCCTGCAGGGGCTAAAAGTTCTGGTTTTATCATTATCGTTTATACCTAAAGTCTATGATTATAATTTGTTTACCCTGCGCATCATTCAACGCCGGCTGCGCGGCTGTAGACGCTCAGCGCCAGTCCGTCGCCGCAGGCGATGACGGACGTATCGAGATACGGACAGTCCGAAATATAATCGAGATACCGGCGCATATTCCTGACGTTGGTCTTGAACCTGCCGTTGGGGTCGTACTTATCCGAGGCGGATGCTCCTTTCAGCAGCACGTTGTCCGACACTATGAAGCTGCCGTCTCTGCAGAATGGCAGCGCGGCGTCAAGAAATCTCCTGTAGTGGCTTTTGGCAGCGTCGATGAAGACCATGTCGAATACGTCGCTTTCCTTGAGCTTTTGACGTATCGCCTCTTCCCCGTCGCCGACAAGAACAGTAATTTTGCTTTCAAAGCCTGCCTCTTTTATGTTCTCCCGGGCTGTGTCAGCCATATCGGGAGATTTTTCCACCGTCACCACTTCCGCTCCCAGTTGTGCGAAAAATATGGCCGAATATCCGACGGCTGTTCCTATTTCCAGTATTCTGGCAGGTTTAAAGGCTTTGAGAAGAAAAGCGAGAAAATTCTCGGTTTCTCTGAGGATAACAGGCACTCCGGCCGATTCCGCCTCCTGTCTCAAAGCGGCGAGATGAGCTGCCTGAGGCTTGTAAAAGCCGTTTATATAATTGGTGACGTCTTCATTTGTTATGTTCATATCAATACCACAGGTTTTCTTCTACCGCTTTTTCGTGTTCTGCCAGCGTTTTGGAATAGATCACCGTTCCGTCCTCCTTGGCGAAGAAGAAAAGGTAATCGGATTTTTCATAGGAGATCGTATCGTCCATTGCCGGAGCTGATACGGCGCCTATAGGGCCTATAGGAAGGCCTGTATACTTATATGTGTTATACTTGGATTCCACTTCAAGATCACTGTAAGTTACGTTCACCCGTTTTTCCTGCAGGGCATAAAGCACGGTTATATCGCTCTGCAGCGGCATTCCGTTTTCGAGACGATTGATGAAAACTCCGGCGATTATAGGCCTGTCCTTTTCAAAGAGAGATTCGCTTTCAACTACGGAAGTGAGGGAAAGGAACTGATGGACAGTTCTGCCGCTCTTTTCTATATCCTCTTTCCTCTCGGAAAGCTTTTCATCAGTCATGGACAGAATTATATCAGTCACGTCCTCTATCGAAGCATTTTCATCGGTTATGATGTAAGTCTCAGGATAGAGATATCCCTCCAGCGGATACATGATGCCATCGGCCAGTATCTCGTCGGTCAGGAACCAATACTTGTCTATGAGGCTTTCCAGGTATTCCCTGTCATTCCATACAGCCAGTATTTCCTCTTTGGAATAAGGAAGCTTTTCGGCTATGGCTTCAGCAGCCTGCGGTATGGTATAACATTGGACTATCGTTATCAAATTCTTAGAAAGATAGTTGAAATCTCCCGTATTTATGGCGTTTAGAATTTCTTTGAGGCTCATATCTTTTGAAAAGATATATGTATTGGCCTGCAGAGAATCGTATCCTCCTATCCTGACATGTATCTTGGCCATGGTCTTGTTCTTGACCAGACCGTTTTCGTCGAGGATTTCTATTATGCTGACTGCGCCGCTGCCTGATGGTATGTTAACTGTGACCGGCTCGTCGTTTTCCGCGTCCGCCGGACCAAGTCCGCTGTTATATGCAATCAGGGCTGCCGCCGCCAGTATGACAATCACAACCGCGGCGATCAGAATAATGCAGAGTTTCTTGTTGGATTTTATGGCTTCAAACTTTATCATCAAGTTACCTCTAAATCTAAGCTGTATCAAAAACTATAAATAAAGGGACGAGTCCTCGTCCCGTATTTCACCTCTGAAAGAGGCCGTTATCAAAGCTTTTTTACTTGGAACGTCCAAGGTATTCTCCGCTTCTTGTGTCTATCTGTATTACTTCGCCTTCTTCGATGAAGATAGGAACCTGAATTACGGCGCCGGTCTCAACTGTGGCGGCTTTAGTGACGTTGGTAGCCGTGTCGCCTTTTACTCCCGGCTCTGTTTCGATGACCTTGAGGTCTACGAAGTTAGGCGCTTCAACGAGGAACGCGCTGCCCTTGTAGAACTTGATGGTGGCTTCATCGTTTTCTCTGAGGTATTTCATAGCCTCTTCCACCTGTTCCTGCATCAGAGGAACCTGCTCGTAAGTTTCCTGATCCATGAAATAATAGAGCTCGCCGTCGTTATACAGATACTGCATAACTTTAGTCTCTATATGAGCCTTAGGGAATTTGTCGTTGGGATTGAAAGCTTCTTCTCTCGTGGCTCCCGTAAGGATGTTTCTGTATTTAGTTCTTACGAAGGCTGCTCCCTTGCCCGGCTTAACGTGCTGGAAGTCCAGAACTACATGAGGCTCTCCGTTAATTTCAAATGTAATACCTTTTCTAAAGTCGCTAGCGTAAATCATTTTTATCTCTCCATTCTTTTCAAATTGGCTGTTTTCTTTGACTGCAGTCTATTATACCAAAAAATACCTCTGTTGCCAAGTCCTCAATCTTCCTCAATTTTCGCTGTTATTGAGCCATATCGCCAAGACCTGCGGCTTCGCCCAGAATTTCATAGACATCTTTCATCATCAGGGAAAAGCGCATTTCCGCCTGAAGGTATTCGGCGCAGAGAGGATCGCTGGCCATGATGCTGTAGAGTGACTGAACTGAGGACATGGCCTCGTCGTTCACTTCTTCTCCCATCATCTGCTTGGCCTGCAGCTCGAACTGCTTCTGCTGAAAATCCTTAAGCATTTTATCCATCTCGGGATTTGCCTTGACCTTTTCCTTTACGGCGCTGTACTGCTTGAATTCTTCTGACGCTTTGATGGCCTGAGCCAGGCCGTGCGCCTGATCATATACGTTCATTTTGTCACTCTCCTTTGAAATCTTGAAATCGTTAAACCGCGTTGCTGCCGGGGCGCAATATCGCAAAATGCTTCTGCCCCGGTGAAATCCGCATGAAAATCTATTTTATACTTCCAGTCTATACCTCCAGGAAAATCGGCAGGATTATAGGGTCTCTCTTGGTGGTCTGATAGATGTATGAGCCGAGAGAATCCCTTACCTTGGATTTCATGGTGTTCCAGTCCTTGATATTCTTTTTCTGGCACTTTTCGATGGCTTCTTCGGCCACCTGGCGTGCCTCTTCGATCAGCTTTTCGTTTTCTCTCACATATACGAAGCCTCTTGAAATGATGTCAGGCCCTGAAACCACCTGATGGCTCTCCCTATCGATGGCGGCCACTACTATTATCAGTCCCGACTCTGAAAGCAGCTTCCTGTCGCGGAGCACTATATTGCCCACGTCGCCGACTCCCAGTCCGTCCACGAGGATGGCGTCAGCGTCCACCTGCTGCTCCGTCTTGTGAGCCCTGTTCTTGCTTACCGTGAGAATGTCGCCGTTGTCCAGCACGAATATATTTTCGCTCTTCATGCCGAGGCTTTCGGCCAGACGGGCATGCTGTATCAGATGTCTGTATTCGCCGTGTACGGGCATAAAGAACTTTGGTTTTATCAGCGAGTGGAGCAGCTTCAGTTCCTCCTGGCACGCATGACCTGAGACGTGGATATCGGCGATGTCTGAATATATGACTTCTGCGCCTTTTTCAAAGAGCTTGTTTACTACGTTGGAAACGGTCTTTTCATTGCCGGGTACAGGCGTCGATGAAAGGATGACCATGTCGCCCTTCTTCAGCTTCACCGACTTATGCTCTCCGGAGGCTATCCTGGAAAGCGCCGACATCGGTTCACCCTGGCTGCCTGTAGTGATGATTACCAGCTTGTCGTCAGGTATATTTTTTGTCATCCTCAGATCCACCAGCGTTCCCGGCGGTATATCCAGATATCCCAGCTCTATGGCCAGAGCCACTACGTTTTCCATGCTCCTGCCGGATATGGCGACCTTTCTGCCCACCTTGACGGCGCTCTCTATGATCTTCTGCACACGGTGGACGTTGGAAGAAAATGTCGCTATTATTATCCTCGTCTTGGCAGTCCTGAAGATGTTCTCTATCGTCTGTCCTACGACCCTTTCCGAAGAAGTAAATCCCGGCCTTACGGCGTTGGTGCTGTCGCACATCATCAGAGTAACGCCTTTTTTGCCTATCTCAGCCAGACGGGAAAAGTCTATCGGCTCTCCGTCTATCGGCGTATAGTCTATCTTGAAGTCTCCGGAGTGGAAGATCACTCCGGCAGGCGTAGTTATCGCCAGACAGATGGAGTCTGCGATGGAATGGGTCGTCCGAATAGTTTCTATCTTAAAATCGCCCAGCTGAATCTTATCGCCGGCTTTTATGGTTCTCAGGTCGCCGACCACCTGGGGTTCCTTGAGCTTGTTCTCCACAAGCCCCAACGTAAGTCTGGTTCCATATACAGGAAGCTTGACGTTTTTCAAAAGATATGGTATGGCGCCTATATGGTCCTCGTGACCATGGGTTATCACCATTCCCACCAGTTTATCCCTGTTTTCTATCACGTAGCTGAAATCAGGGATAACTATGTCGATTCCGTACATTTCGTCTTCAGGGAAAGTCATGCCGCAGTCTATGATTAAGATTTGATCGTTGTATTCCAGGAGCGTCATGTTCTTGCCTATTTCGTTCAGTCCTCCTATGGGAATGATCTTAAGGCTGGGCTCTTTCTTTCCTCTAACTTGTCTTTTTCTCATAAATATTTATTCTCCGTTCTTTTTTATTTATGAAAAGACAGCCTTTATGAATAATGAAGTTCTAATCATGAATTTCTAATTATGAAATTGTATCTTATTTTACTACAATGTTGATCAGTCTCTTCGGCACTGCTATTACTTTTACGACAGATTTGTCCGCAAGCAGTCCTTTTATCTTCTCACTCTCCATAGCTATCTTTTCCAGTGTTTCCTTATCATCATCTGCGGAAACCATGAGTTTTTCCTTTACCTTTCCGTTGATCTGCACCACTATTTCCACAGTGTCCTTTACAAGGGCACTTTCATCGAATTCCGGCCATCTCATAGTGGATACGGATTCCGTCTGTCCTATATGCTGCCACATTTCCTCGCAGATATGCGGTACAAACGGCGAAAGGATCAAAATAAGTTCTTTTGTGGCTTTTCCAAGGAGTCCGGCGTTTACTTCTTCACCCTCCTTGTACTTGTACATTTCGTTGACCAGTTCCATTATGGAGCTGATCGCCGTGTTGAAGCTGAATCTTCCGCCCACGTCTTCGCTCACCTTTTTGATGGCGGCGTTCAGCATATAGTTAAGGTCTTTATCTGCCTGGGTCTTGATTTCAAAAGCCTCAGGGAACTGCGGATATTTGGCTTTTATCTCATATACGAGGCGGTATACTCTGTTGAGGAACTTATAGCTTCCCTCTACGCCTGCGTCGGACCAGTCCAGCTCCCTGTCAGGCGGGGCGGCGAAGAGTATGAACAGCCTTGCCGTATCGGCGCCGTATTTTTTGATGATGTCCTCAGGGCTTACGACATTGCCGAGAGATTTGGACATCTTCTTGCCGTCCTTGTTGACCATGCCCTGGGTGAGCAGGTTTCTGAACGGCTCTTCCTGTTTTACAAGACCCATGTCATAGAACGCCATCTGGAAGAATCTCGAATACATCAGGTGCAGGATCGCATGTTCCACTCCGCCGATGTACTGGTCTACGTCCATCCAGTATTCAGCCTTTGCAGGGTCGAAAGGTGCCTTATCGTTCTTAGGGTCGCAGTAGCGCAGGAAATACCAGGATGAATCGAGGAACGTATCCATCGTGTCCAGCTCTCTCTTGGCAGGCTTGCCGCATACAGGGCAGACTGTATCGCGGAACGTCTTGGAAGTGGCGAGCGGCGACTCTCCCTTGCCTGTAAATTCAACGTCTGTCGGCAGCAGAACAGGCAGATTCTCTTCTTTTTCAGGAACCCAGCCGCAAGTCTCACAGTAAATCATAGGAATCGGCGTGCCCCAGTAGCGCTGTCTTGAGATGAGCCAGTCCCTGAGCCTGTAATTTACGGTCTTCTTGCCTATGCCTTCTTTTTCTACCAGTTCGATGAATTTATCAATAGCTTCCCTGTTGTTCATTCCGTTGAACTGGCCGGAATTTATCAGCTTTCCTTCAGCTGCGCAGGCGGCTTTAAGGTTGTTCAAGTCGATTTCAGGGTCGCCCGGGTCTACTACCGGCACTATGTCTATGCCGAATTTCGTAGCGAAGTCAAAGTCTCGCTGGTCGTGAGCAGGCACGCCCATGACGGCTCCCGTTCCGTAACCCATCAGAACGTAATCGGAAATGTAGATAGGAATTTCTTTCTTTGTAAACGGGTTTATCGCGTATTTTCCAATGAATACGCCTGTCTTTTCATTGGAGGTAGAGGTTCTCTCTATGTCGTTCATGTGCTCTACCTTTTCGATATATTCCCTGACAGGCTTCTCATATTCAGTACCCTCTACCATAGAAAGCACCGTAGGATATTCCGGCGCCAGAACCATGTAAGTAGTTCCATAGATGGTGTCTACTCTCGTGGTGAATACGGTTAAGATCTCGTCTCTGTCCTTGATTTTGAAATCTACTTCTGCACCGACGGATTTTCCTATCCAGTTTCTCTGCATCACCTTGACTTTGTTTGGCCATCCGTCCAACTTGTCGAGATTATCAAGCAGTCTTTCAGCGTAGTCGGTTATTTTGAAGTACCACTGGGAAAGGTTTTTCTTGCCTACCGGAGATTTGCACCTCTCGCAGCAGCCGTCTACCACCTGTTCGTTGGCAAGCACCGTCTGACAGCTCGGACACCAGTTTACCGGATTTTCTTTCTTGTAAGCGAGTCCTCTCTTATAGAACTGGATAAATATCCACTGCATCCATCTGTAGTAATCGGGATGACAGGTGGCGACCTCTCTGTCCCAGTCATAGGAAAGCCCCAGCTCTTTGAGCTGGTTTCTCATCTCCTTGATGTTGTCCCAGGTCCAGATGTTCGGGTGAATGCCGTGCTTTATTGCGGCGTTTTCGGCAGGAAGTCCGAAAGAATCCCAGCCCATAGGGTGAAGTACGTTGTATCCGTCCATCTTTTTGAATCTGGCTACTACGTCGCCTATGGAATAGTTTCTCACGTGTCCCATGTGAAGCTTGCCCGACGGATAAGGGAACATCTCCAGGCAGTAATATTTCTTCTTGGAATCGTCTTCCTCCGTCTTGAAGCACTGGTTTTCCTCCCAGTATTTTTGCCACTTCTTCTCTATTTCTCCGAAATTATATCTTTCATTCATTTCTAAGTTTATTCCTCCACTTCAATGAATTTGCAGTCTCCCCAAATCTTTTCTATGCTGTATTTTTCTCTCGTCTCGCCGGTAAAGATGTTTACTATGATATCGCCGAAATCCATCAGTATCCAGCCTGAACCGTGCTTTCCCTCTATGGATTTGACAGCGAGACCTTTTTCCGCCAGCTTGTCTTCCGCTTCGTCTGCCAGCGTTTCAATCTGGCGTTCAGACGTTCCCGAGCAGAGGACGAAGTAATCCGCGAAAGACGCTTTTTCCTGAATATCTATTATCACGATATCCTGGCCTTTTTTCGCGGAAAGCGCCTTGCCGGCAAGCATGGCATATTCCTTGTTGGTCATATTTTTTCTCCTTTATCTGTTATTATATCTTGAAAATATTTTTTAGCTTTGACTGTATCTTCGTCTAAATAGTTTCCGCCGGACGTCACGTAATCTATCGTCCTGCTGAGGGAAAGCAGGCATGCTTTGTCAATGTCCTCTTCCGCCGCTTTTCGTATATCGTCCACACCGGGATAATTTCTCCCCGGCTCCATGGCGTCTGATATATAGATTATCTTTTCCAGCAGGGACATGTCAGGTCTTCCGGTGGTATGAAAGCTGACGGCGTTTATTATGTCAGGATCGTCTACGCCGAAAGTCTTCTGTATCATTTCAGCGGCGATCTTGCCGTGGGAAAGGTTGGCGTTATCCAGGTATTTTTTGTCCAGGCCAAGGTGGGTAACGTGATAATTGAGCACGCTGACCGGAGTTCCCCTGTACAGGTCATGCAGCAGCGCAGCTGTCTCAGCTTTGCTGACGTCGCAGCCGTATTTTTCCGCCAGACGTACGGCCGTGCTGCAAACGCCGTAAGTATGCGTTTTCCGCTTTTCGGAAAGGTTTTTGTCTATATACTCGCGTATATTACTTATAGAGTCCATTTCCTTTGATATACCTTTCTATCGGCGCGGGTATCATCTTTGATACTGACTGGCCTGACCTTATCCTCTCTCTCACTTCCGTGGAGGAAATATCCGGCATTTCAGAATGGAGCATGACGGTCTCCGTACCGTATCTTTCTTTGTACAGCTTTCTCTTTTCTTTGAGAAGAGCTTCCTTGTAGCCCGGTCTTGCGCTGACGACGAGGGAATAGTTTTTGAGGATCTCAGTTCCTCTGTACCACTCTTCCAGGCTTAGGTAGGAATCGGTGCCGCATACGAAAAATATCTCTGCTTTCGGATATTCTTCCCTTATGTGTTCAAGGGTCAGTATCGTATATGAGGGATTCTCCCTGCTGTCAAGCTCGTAGCGCGATATCTGTATTTTTTGCTCCTGCCCGGGATGTTTTTCCGCCCCGGACCAGCCTTCGCCCTCCTGATCGCCGCAGCCAAATGCCAGTCTGACCATCGCCTCCCTGTGACGCTCGCAGGTTACGTTCATATCCTGCTTGAAAGGCTGGACTTTTGCCGGCATGATCATAAGCAGGTCAAGTCCTGCTTCAGCCAGTGCAGCTTCAGCCAGGGCAATGTGCCCCAGATGTACCGGGTCGAAACTCCCGCCCAGTACGCCGACTTTAGCCATGATATCTACCTCTGTTCTTCCGTCTTTATACCCAGTTCTTCCAGCTGTGCGTCGTCCACAGGAGCAGGGGCCTCGCTCACGAGGCACTGAGCGTTCTGATTCTTAGGAAAAGCCATGACTTCTCTGATGGAAGGCTCTGCCAGGAGCAGCATCACCAGTCTGTCCAGGCCGTAAGCCAGTCCTCCGTGAGGCGGCGCTCCGTATTTGAAAGCCTCTATCAGGAAACCGAATTTTTCCTCACATTCCTCTTTGGTCAGCCCCAGAACCTCAAACATCTTGGACTGAAGCTTTCTGTCGTGTATCCTTATCGAGCCTCCGCCCAGTTCCACGCCGTTGAGGACGATGTCATAAGCGTCGGCCTTGACTTTTTCCGGAGCAGTGTCGAGAAGCTCTATCTGGTCGGCTTTCGGCGAAGTGAAAGGATGGTGCATGGCCTTGAGTTCTCCTGTCTCATCGTCTTTCTCAAAGAGAGGAAAATCCACTACCCACAGCAGATTATACTTGAAATCGCTGAGCAGCCCCATCTTCCTGGCTATTTCTCTTCTCAGGAATCCCAGAGAATCGAATACGACTTTCGGCTTATCTGCCGCTATGAGTATCAAATCTCCAGTTTTCGCATCGAATACGGAAGCTATGTCCGCCAGCTGTTCCTGGCTGAAAAATTTATTGACTGATGAGCTGAATTCTCCGTCGTTTACTCTTATCCATACCAAGCCCTTGACGCCGTAGCTTTTGGCGGCCTCTGTCAGCTTGTCGATATCTTTTCTGCTGAACTTGTCTGAACCTCCATCTATGCAGATACCTCTCACGTCTCCGCCGCTTGCCAGAGCGTCGGTGAAGACTCTGAATCCGCAGTCTGCCACCTTCTCGTTGAGCTTTTTCAGTTCAAAACCGAATCTCGTGTCAGGCTTGTCGGAGCCGTATCTCTCCATCGCCTCTTCCCAGGTGAGTCTTGGGAAAGGTACCGGTATATCCACTTCCAGCAGTTCCATGAAAAGTCTCTTAAGGAAGCCTTCCTGAATCGAAATTATGTCGTCCATATCCACAAAGGACATTTCCAAATCTATCTGAGTGAATTCAGGCTGTCTGTCAGCTCGCAGATCTTCGTCCCTGAAACATTTGACTATCTGCATGTATCTGTCCAGGCCGCCTACCATCAGCAGCTGCTTGAACAGCTGCGGTGACTGGGGCAGAGCGTAAAACGAACCGGGATAAACTCTGCTTGGCACGATGTAGTCTCTCGCGCCTTCTGGAGTGGATTTTATCAGCATGGGAGTTTCCACTTCCGTAAATCCACATTCGTCGAAATAGTCGCGGGCTATCTTGGTTACTTTATGGCGAAAGGCTAGATTTCTCTGCATCTTAAGCTTTCTCAGATCGAGATATCTGTATTTGAGTCTGAGATTGTCGTCTACATTATCGTCGTCCTTGATGTATATAGGCGGTGTATCTGCTTCCGAATATACGACAAGGTCGCTGGCCAGCACTTCTATATCTCCTGTGGTAAGATTTGGGTTCTTTGAGCTTCTCTCTCTTACTACGCCTTTTACTCCCACCACATATTCGCTCCTTAAGGAATCGGCCAGAGCAAACAGTTCTTCAGGTATGGTGTCGTCAAAAATCACCTGTACTATTCCCGTCTTGTCTCTCAAATCGACGAAGATAAGGCCTCCCAGATTTCTCTGTTTAGCTACCCAGCCGTTTAAGACTACTTCTGTTCCCTCTGTTTCTATCGTGAGAGTTCCGCACATGTGGGTCCTCTTAAGTAAAGTACTCATCTTATATGTCAACTCCTGTTATCTTTTGATTTCTCTTGATCTTGCGATTTCTCTTTATTTTGTGATTTCTTTGTATATATCTTCTATCTTTATCTCTCTCTGTTCTGACTTAGCCATGTCTTTTAGGGACACCACGCCCTTTGCCAGCTCGTCTTCTCCTATGACCAGAGTATACCTGGCGCCCAGTCTGTCGGCGTATTTAAACTGCCCTTTTATATTTCTGGCCAGCGTATCCATTTCGGCCACCACGCCTTTGAGCCTCAGCTCTCTGCATAGTTTCAGGCCGAAAGCCTTAGCCGCGTCTCCCATGACGGCGATGAATACGTCCACTTTGTTTTCTTCAGGGAAATATACATTATTGGCTTCCATCAGCATTATGAGCCTCTCTATACCCAGGCCGAAGCCGACTCCAGGGATAGGCGGTCCGCCCAGTTCCTCGACCAGGTGATCATATCTTCCTCCGCCGCAGACTGTCCCCTGCGCGCCTATCTTGGTCGTCACGAATTCAAAGGCCGTCTTTGTGTAGTAATCCAGGCCCCTGACGATGCCCGGGTCTACCGTGTATTCTATGCCCATAGACGTCAGGTTGGCCTTCAGCTCTTCAAAGGCCTGTCTGCAGTCATCGCAGAGATAATCCAGCATCATCGGCGCTCCCTGTACCAGTTCTTTGCATGTCTCCGATTTGCAGTCCAGTATCCTCATGGGGTTTCTGTCGAATCTGTCTTTGCATGTGTTGCACAGCTGGTCGTATTTTGGCCGGAGAAAATCTTTGAGCGCTTCTCTGTGTTTCCTCCTGCATTCAGGACAGCCGACGCTGTTGATTCTCAGTTCTATTTCGGTTATTCCAAGGTCTGTCAGAAAATCGTATCCGAGGGCGATAACTTCCGCGTCCGCCAGCATGTTTGGCGTTCCGAAGACTTCTATTCCAAACTGATGGAAGTGTCTGAGTCTTCCCGACTGGGGCTTTTCGTACCTGAAACAGTCGGTATCGTAATAATACTTGGTAGGCTGAACTTCAGCATACTGTTTGTGCTCTATGAAAGCCCTGACAGCTCCCGATGTGCCTTCCGGCTTGAGGGTTATGCTCCTGCCGGCATGGTCGTTGAAGGTGTACATTTCTTTCTGCACTACGTCTGTAGTATCGCCGATTCCTCTGGCAAAGACTTCCGTATGCTCGAACATAGGCGTTCTTATCTCTTTGAAGCCGTATTTCCTGCATATATCGGCAAACTTCTTCTCCACGTAATGCCACTTGTGCACCTGACCGGGCAATATATCTTTAGTTCCTTTTGGCGCATTGGTTAACACTTCCTATACCTCCTTGAAAAAATTTTTTCTCTTTCTGTCTATCATTTCATCTATTCTCTCGATGTAAATTTCGTAGTTGGATACGTTGGGCACCCGTTCAAGCCTGTTTTCAGCAGGATAATACTTTTTGCTTATGCCTCCTGCTCCGAGGGCGAGGATGCTCTGGCTCTCGTCCATTATCCTTATATTATATATGCACGGCGTATCGTCTCTGCAGTATCCGACATTTTCCAGAGCGCCGGCCATGTGCTTCTGCCTGTAAAGATAATAAGGTCTGTAGCCCGCTTCTTTCAGCACGTCGGCGCTGGTCTTAAGCATCTTACCGACCACATCCGCCTGCTTGTAATGAAAGTCTTCGTCAGCTTCTATCAGCCTGGAAGCTTTCTTTACCGCCAGAGTATGCACCGTTATATTGGACGGATCAAGGGAAATGACTTCTCTGAGAGAGCTCTCGAAATCTTCCGGCGTCTCGCCCGGCAGTCCGGCTATAAGATCGGCGTTAATGATGAAACCGCCGCATTTTTTTGCGGTTTCAAAGGCTTCTCTTATCTCGACGGCGCTGTGCTCGCGGCCGATGAGCTTCAGAGTCTCGTCTTTCATGGTCTGAGGATTTATGCTGATGCGCCTGATGCCATGGTTTTTTATAACATCGAGCTTTTCTTCGCTTATCGTGTCCGGCCGCCCAGCTTCCACGGTGAACTCGGTCACCCGGTAAAGGTCGAAGCACTGACTTATCTTTTCCAGCAGCCTGTTGAGCTGCTGCGCTGTCAGAGTGGTCGGCGTTCCTCCGCCTATGTATATGGTCTCGGCCCATACGCCTGAATCTTTCATCCCTTGGCCGCAGTATTCAATCTCTTTGAAAAGCGCGGAAAGATAGCTTTCTATGTCCTCCGGGCCTTTCTGATTGGACGTGAACGAACAGTAGAGACATCTGGTCGGACAGAACGGTATGCCGATATACACGCCGGTCGATTTGTCCGACGCTCTGTCTAAAACGCGCTGCTGATAGCCGTAAATATCCGTCAGCAGATTGGATTTTTCTTCGCTGAGCAGATATTCTTCCTGCAAAATCGCCGGGGCATTCTCATCGCCGGCTGACGCTCTTACTATCTCCCCTGCCAGCTTCACCGGCCTCACGCCTGTGAGTATGCCCCACGGCGGCCTTTTGCCCGTTATCAGGCTCAGCTTCCGGTATATCTCCCGCTTGACGGCGTTCTTGTCTGTGCTGCGGTTTTCGTTTATTTCGATAAGCTCTGCCTTCTCATGATTTTCTCCGTTCTCCGGATCGTCCTCCGTCAAGACTTCATACTGATCCGGTCTTAAGAATATCTTTATCAGCTCGTTGAAATCATATTTATCTTTTATACCGTTCAGCTTTATTCTATACAAAAGGGTTTCCTCTCTTCTCGTCACCTATGGTCGTCTCGCCCATGTGGCCGGGGAGGACCTTGGTGTCGTCTGGGAACGCGAACAGTTTTTCCTTTATGGACTTTATTATATCGTCAAAGTTTCCGCCCGGAAAATCAGTTCTTCCTATGGAACGGCAGAAAAGCGTGTCTCCGCTGAACAGATGCTTATCCGTGTAGATGCACATGCCGCCCTCTGTATGACCCGGCGTATGGATGAAAGTCAGCTCCATATTGCCTACGCTGAGAGTGTCCTTATCACCGACTAGAATATCGGCATCTACAATTATGGATTTTCTGAACATCTCTATTGAGCAGTTGGCTACAGGATCGTGAAGCATCTTTTCTTCTTCTCTGCATGCCACAACCTTTGCCTGCGGAAAGTCTTTCCTGAACCCTTCCACGCCTCCGATATGGTCTCCATGGCCATGGGTAAGTATTATATATTCAAGCTCCACGTTTTCATCTTTGATCTGTGCAGTTATTCTTGGCTCATATCCACCGGGATCCACCATGAAGCCCTTTTTAGTTTCTTCGTCATATACCAGATAAGTATTGGCCTGTATGGGACCTGTCATGTATCTTGTGATCTTCATTTCTCACCTCTTGGAAAATTTCAATGATTCAATGCTCTCGGCGTCCGGAATCAAAACAGTTTTCTGCTGTCTAAAAGTATGGTGACCGGACCGTCGTTATATATTCTGACCATCATTTCAGCCTGAAATACGCCTTCCTCAGTCGCTACTCCGCAGTCGTTAACCTTGCTGATAAAATAGCGGTATAATCTGTTTGCTTCTTCAGGCCTGGCGGCCGATGAAAAGCTGGGACGCTTGCCTTTTCTCGCGTCTCCCAGCAGAGTGAACTGGGATACTGCCAGTATCTTTCCGCCGGCATCCTTTATGGAAAGGTTCATCTTCCCGGCCTCATCTTCAAAGATTCTCAGGCCGGTTATCTTATCCGCCATGTAATCGGCGTCTCTTTCGCTGTCGCCCTCTTCTACTCCGAGGAGAACCACAAGGCCAGGACCTATGCTGCCCGTCGTTCTGCCCTCTGCCGAAACGTCGGCCTCGGCGACTCTCTGTACTACTGCTCTCATCAGTTTTTCTCCACTTTTCGGTTTTACGATTTAGCTCTGTATACGTGCTGTATGCCTTCGATATTTCTAAGAACTCTCAGGACTTTCTGCATTTCCTGGGTACTGGAGATGGAAAGGGTTATGGTCATATTCAGTGTTCCATCGCGGCCTGTCTTGGCGTTGACTCCCGAAAGGTGTATGTCCATATCCTCGCAGACCCTTGAAATATCTGAAATCACGCCTTTTCTGTCGTTTCCCACCAGACATATGTCGGTATCGTAGGACTTTCCGGCTTTCAGATCCTCCCACTCCACGTCTATAAATCTAGCCTTTTCTTCATCTGAAAGGCTCACTATATTAGAACAGTCTTTTCTGTGGACTGAAATTCCTCTGCCTTTAGTTATGAAACCGACGATTTCATCTCCCGGCACAGGATTGCAGCACTTTGCCAGCTTGATCATCAGATTGTCGGCGCCTTTGACGGTAACTCCGGGGCTCTCTTTCTGACGGCGATCGTTTTTCTGCTTGCGCGCTTCTTTAGCCTTTATATCCTTGATTATGCTCTCGTCTGTCTTGACTTCAGCTTTGTTGTCCTCGTTATAATAGGAAAAGAGCAGGCTGCAGAACTTGCTGACCAGCGTGCCGCCGCTGGCCATCTGAGAGTATCCCTCGTCGCTGCTGGCAAAGTTCATGGCTTTCATGGCTCTGTTGACGTAGGCAGCCTTGGCGCAGAGAGCAGGATCATAGCCTTTCTTCCTGATGGCCTTGTCAACCATTTCTTTGCCTTTTTCCACCTTATCCGACTTGTTTTCCTTCTTCAGCCAGCCTCTTATCTTGTTTCTGGCATTGGAGCTCTTGGCAATTTTAAGCCAGTCTACGCTCGGTCCGGCTGAATTGGCCGAAGTGACGATTTCTACGATGTCTCCGTTCTGCAGGGTGTGGTCGATGGTAACCATTTTACCGTTAACTTTAGCGCCTACGCACTTGCAGCCGATAGCCGAGTGTATCTTGAAAGCGAAGTCCAGCGGCGTAGAGCCTGCGGGAAGCTCTATCACGTCGCCGCGCGGTGTGAAAACGAATACCTGCGTTGCAAACAGATCCATCTTCATCGTCTCGAGGAAGTCTTTAGGATCGTTGATATCCTGCTGCCACTCGAGAGACTGTCTGAGCCAGGCCAGCTTTATGTCGTCGCTGGAAGTCTCGCCCGACACCTTGCCTTCTTTGTATTTCCAGTGTGCGGCGATACCGTATTCGGCGACTTCGTGTATCTCGTAAGTCCTTATCTGTATCTCGAAAGGCTCTCCGTTATCGCCTATGACTGTGGTGTGCAGCGACTGATACATGTTTGGCTTAGGCATGGCGATGTAGTCCTTGAACCTGCCGGGAATAGGCTTCCACATGGTGTGGACGATGCCCAAAACGGCGTAGCAGTCCTTGACAGTGTCGACGATGATCCTGACCGCTATCAGGTCAAAGATCTCATCTATCTGCTTATTCTGGAACTTCATCTTCCTGTATATACTGTAAAAATGCTTTGCTCTGCCGTAAATATCGTAATGAAGGTTCATATCGTCAAGAGATTCCTTTATCTCTTCGATGACCGTATTTATGGTTTCTTCCCGCTGGCTCTTTCTCAGACTTACCTTCTCTTTCAGCTCTTTGAATTCCTCCGGGTGAAGATATTTGAGGGCTATGTCCTCCAGCTCGAATTTTACGGCTGAAATTCCCAGCCTGCTGGCCAGCGGCGCGTATATCTCCAGCGTTTCCTTGCACTTCTCTTCTATTTTTTCCGGCTTCATATACTCTATGGTGCGCATGTTGTGAAGCCTGTCTGCCAGCTTGATTATCAGGACCCTGATGTCCTTTGACATGGCGAGGAACATCTTGCGGAAATTCTCCGCCTGCACTTCTTCCTTGGACTCAAATTTGATGGTACCCAGCTTGGTTACGCCGTCCACCAGCAGAGCTATGTCTTCGTTGAAATCCTCTACCAGTTCTTCTCTCGTATATTCTGTGTCTTCCACCACGTCGTGCAAAAGCCCGCCGATAAGCGTCTCCTCGTCCATGCCGAGGCGCGCCAAAATAAGCGCCACATTGATCGGATGAATGAAATACGGCTCGCCGCTCTTTCTCAGCTGGCCTCTGTGAAGCCTTTCTCCTGTGTCAAAGGCTTTTCCAATCAATTCGGTGTTATATCTCGGGTTGATTTTCAATAATTCGTCTAAAAACTCGGCTTTTGTCATCATCTGGCTATAACTCCTGAATCATAGTCTTTTATTTCTTCTTTTTCTTTTTGCTTGCGCTTATCTGTTTAATGTATTTGGACTCTTCCTTTCCTCTGCACAGGTCGTAATAGAGCGGGCTGCATATAAATATGGATGAGCAGCATCCTACTATAACGCCTACCATCAGAGGAAGTATGAATTCCCTTATTCCAGACGATACCATTATGCACAGCGGTATCATCACTATCAGCGTCGTCAGCGAAGTCATGATAGTTCTGTTGAGAGTACTGTTGATGCTCCTGTCTATATTGATTTCGCTGTTGTCCTTTTTGTAAAGAGCTTTGTTTTCTCTTATTCTGTCGAAAATTACGATGGTGTCGTTGATAGAATATCCTACCAAAGTAAGTATTGCCGCAATGAACGGATTATTTACAGTAAATCCGAAAATAGCGTAGAAAGCTATTACCATCAGCACGTCGTGCAGCACGCCCACGATGGCTGACAATCCGTATTTCCAGGATTTAAATCTGAATATTATGTATATCAGCATGCCTACGGAGGCTATGGCTACGGCTTTCACAGCGTTGAGCTTGAGTTCGTCTCCCACTGAAGGTCCGAACTGTTCCGAAGCTACCACGTCCTCTTCCGTTATGCCGAAAGAATCTCCCAAAGCGTCGATAACCTCTGCTCTCTCCTGATTGTCAAGAGCTTCTGTAGTCTTTATGACTACCTGCGAATTGTCTTCTCCTGAATATATCACCGACGGACTGAGTCCGAATTCTTTTATGGAATCCTCTACGTCGGATATGGCAACTTCCCTGCCCATATCCACCTGTATCATCGTTCCGCCTGTAAAGTCTATGCCGTAATTCATTCCGCCTATGAATGAAAATGCAAGGCCTACTATGATTATAACGGAACTTACAGCATAGAATATCTTCCTGTGCTTTATGAAATGGAAAGTCTTGTTGAGCATCTGCCTCGGCGTACCGTCTTCCCTGACGCCGAAATATTTGTTTCTGGCAAATCTCCTGCTGTCGGCCAGCAGCGATATGAAGAGCTGTGTGATCACTACAGCCGTAAATATACTTATGACTATACCTATCATCAGCGTAAAGGCGAAGCCTTTTACGGAAGTGGTTCCTACTTCGTACAGTACCACCGCTGCTATCAGCGTGGTTATCTGAGCGTCCAGCACCGTGGTCAGAGCGTTCTTGAAGCCTGCGTTTACGGCAACCCTGATGCTCTTGCCAGCCACTATTTCTTCCTTGATTCTGGCGAAAATGATTACGTTGGCGTCTACCGCCATACCGATGGAAAGTATCAGAGCCGCTATGCCAGGCAGAGTGAGCACTACATTGAATGCCGCCATTGACCATACAAACATGGCCACATAAAGAGCCAGCGCCAAGTCTGCCAGCACTCCCAGCATACCATAGAATATTGCCATCAAAAGGAATACCAGTACCAGCCCTATAGCTCCTGCGATTATGGATTTGTCAAGAGCGTCTGCTCCGACGGTAGCCGACTGCACCGACGACTGGACTTCCTTGAGTTCTACAGGCAGCGCACCGCCTCTGATCAGAGCAGCCGTAGTCGTAGCTTCTTCCTTGGAATAATTTCCTGTCATCTCGCAGCTTCCGTTGCTTATGACTCCATTGACATGAGGGTGAACTATTATCTCATCGTCCAGCACTATGGCAATCTCATCTGATTTCATACCCTCGATGCTCGGTGTGACTGTGCCTGCCAGGGCAGTTCTCGTTCCCTCTTCGAACAGCTTTGCGCCCTCGTCGTCAAAGTCCAGCAGTATCTTATATCCTGCGCCTTCTGTGGCCACCTGAGCGTCCTTTACGTGACTGCCGTCCAGCACCAGCGTGCCGTCAGCCAGCACGAACTGGAGCTGGGCTGTCTTTCCCACCGCTTCAATAGCTTCTTCAGCATCATCGGCGCCGGGTATCTCTATTCTCAATCTGTTGTCTCCCTCGATGGTGACTGAAGATTCAGCTACACCCATCTGATTGACTCTGTTGTCCAGCACAGCCCTCGTCTGTTCCATCAAACTTCTGAGTTCTTCGCCCTCCAGGTCTGTCTGAGCTTCCATGACCACATATACGCCGCCGTCTATATCAAGGCCGTATTTCAAAGCGTCCTTGGCAGAGTCTATCTTGCCTATGCCGAAGATGCTTACATACCACGCAAAAAAAGTAACAACAAGTACCAGAACAGCAAGCACTCGTTTTAAAGTATGATTCATTTCTCCAAAACCTCTTCTCTTGATAAATTATTCCTGTAAATTATATGAACGCACAATATAGGCATTTTATTTTACATTATATTGTACTACTTTTTCCCATCGGTTACAAGCCTAAAGGGTGGTTATTTTAGGCTTATTTTAGGCAAATCTTTCAAGATTAAAACAGCCCCGTGAAATACGGGGCTCTTGCAAACATATTGATTTTAAGCTTCTGTCTTTTCTTCGGTTTTTTCCTCAGCTTTGACATCAGCAGTATCGGCAGCAGCCGGTTCAGCTGCTTCTTCCTTTACTTCTTTTTCTTCAGCCTTTTTATCTGCCTTCTTTGCTTTGGCAGGCGCTTCTTCTTCAGTTTGGGCAGCTTTTTTCAGTTTCTTAGGCATAGCTTTTTTAGGAGCTTCCTCCTCGCTGTCTTCTTCCACAGCCTTGGCTTTAGGTTTGCTGCTAGGATTTACAACAGATGAAACGGACCATCTCATCATTTCGAACTTTACCTTATCTGCTCCTACTTGAATAACTATTGTCTCGTCTTTTGTCTTTACTATCTTGCCGCAGATTCCTCCGATAGTTACTATCTCATCTCCTACGGAAAGGCTGCTTCTCATCTCCTGGATCTGCTTGTCTCTCTTCTTCTGAGGTCTTATCATCAGGAAGTACATAACGACGATAAAGACAACTAAAACAATAAGGCTCGAATAATTCATACTCTGTTTCTCTCCTCCCGCGTTAAAAAACTTAACACTTAAATTGATTGGTGCCGGCGATGGGGGTCGAACCCATACGGTGTTGCCACCACAGGATTTTGAGTCCTGCACGTCTGCCAATTCCATCACGCCGGCACATGCAACGTAATGATGATAACATAAAATGCTCAAAAATACAAACGTTTTTGAGAAAAAAGTTTAACAAGTTTAGCAAAAGTTTAAACTTTTAAAATTTTATTCTTCTTTTACACGTTTCCACGTCCATGTCTCGCAGTTTTTATAGATGTCGTCGAAGGTAGGCAGTTTGGAAGCTTCAAAATACTCTACGCCGACAAGTCCCATCTTTCTGTAGCAGAGAGTATAATACGGCAATTCGTCCAGCATCATGGATTTCAATTCTTCGTATGCCGATATATACCCTTGGGAATCATAGAGTTTTTCCAGTTCTGACGCCTGGGCGAGGAGCTGATCGTTTTCATATTCCCACAGGGTTTTTCCGTTGAAAAAGTCTCTCAGATCATAAGAAGCTTCCATGTCGTAGCCTGTCAGCAGGATATCGTATTCGCCCTTCTCTATAGCTTCGACATAATCCTCCCAGCTTTTCGAGTCGATCGTAACGGAAAATCCGACGCCGGTCAGATCCTTTGCTATGATCTTGGCGGCGGCAGCTCTTACAGCATTATCGCTGTTGACCAGCAGTGTGATTTCAACATCTTTTCTCTCCTTGTCCTCCAGCCTGCCGTTGAGATCCCTGTCTTCGTATCCTATCTCTTTCAGCAGTTCTTTGGCCTTGTCCTGATCCTGTTTGTAATAGCTCAGAGTGTCCGGGACACCCATAAAATCAGGATAATATATGTTGTCAGTGAGAACTCCGTCTCCCATATATCCTTTTTCCAGCACGTTTTCAGTATCTATAGCATAGCCGACGGCCTGTCTGGCGTTTTTCTCCCTGAAAAGCTCCTTTTCCTGATTGAACACGATGAATTCCACATCGTTGGATATCATGTCGTACATCTTGAAATTCTTATCGTTGACCAGAGAATATCTGTCAGAGCTGTCGTCGGTATAACATGTCACTGAACTGATCTCCATCATGTTTGAAGCAAGTTCTTTGTCGGGCAGTATGACTATGTCCACATCTTTAGCCGCCTTTGCGCCGAAATATGACTCGTTCGGCGTAAGCTTCAGCTCTTTGAGAGAATCATATGATTTATAGACATATTTCCCAGTCCCTACAGGTTTAAAATCTGATACGTCTCTTATCAGGCTTCCTGCAGAGTAGTATTCTCCGGCTGGCAGTATGGGGAATATGAGATTATCCAAGGCGCAGTCAGTATTGTTTCTGAAATAAATCGTAAGCTTAAGCTCCCCCGTGACCTGTACGGAGTATATCTTCGATACCTTTTCATAATATATGCTCTTGCTGCCGTAAGACTTGATGGCGCTCACCGTAAATCTCACGTCGCTGGCTGTAAAGGAATCTCCGTTATGCCATTTTATGCCGCTCTTCAAGGTTATATCTATTTTGGCTTTTTCCGTATCAACTTCGTAGCTGTCTGCCAGTTCGCCTGTCACGTTGAACTCGTCGGTGTAATCGAACAGGCTGTCGTATATGAGCTTTGAAATATAATAAGTATCTGAAGACTGTGAAACTACAGGGTTCAGCGTATCCAGCGCGCTGGCTGAAAAATACAGCTTGTCGCCTTCCTCGTATTGTACATCGGGATCTATGTGCAGTACTTCCTCTCTGTATATACCCACCGATGAGGCGATCACGGTGATTACTACGATCACAGCCAGTATGGGTATCCAGTATTTTTTCAGAAAGTTTGCCAATCTGGAGTTTTCTACAGCTTCTCTGTTAATCTTCATTTTTTACCCTTTCAAGATTTCTGTCTATCTGACAGAAAAGTTCTTCCGCCGTACCGGAATTATCCAAAATACATCTGCTATATTTTTCTTTCTCTTCCTGAGACATCTGACTTTCTATCCTCGACAATACCTGTTCCCGTGAAAGACCGTCTCTGCGGCATACCCTCTCTATCCTTGATTCAAGTCCTGCTGTCACCAGCCAGTTTTCGTCGGCCATGTCTTCCATACCACATTCAAAAAGCAGAGGCGCGTCTATCACGGCTATGCCGGAAAAACCGCTTTCCTTTAACCTGCGAAGCCTCTCATCTATGGTCTTGACCACTTTTTTCGTCACTATCTCCTGGAGAATCCCGCGCTTATTTTCATCGGAAAAGACCAGATCTCCCAGCGCTTTCCTGTCGAGACTGCCGTCCCCGAGAAAAAAGCCGTCGCCAAAGGCCTCCCGAATCTCATCCAGGGCCGGAGAATCTTTTTCTGTCATCTGCCTCGATATGAGGTCTGCGTCTATTATTTCGCAGCCTTTTTCTTTCATATAGGCTGAAACGGTCGATTTACCGCTGCCTATTCCCCCTGTCAGTCCTATTACTTTCATTTTTACTTCAAATCGTAATTATCTGCTTCAAGTCATGCCGCTTTACTTCAAATCGTACCAGCTGTAGCCTTCGTTTACGTCCGCCACCAGTTTTACCGAGAGGCTGATCGCGTCCTCCATATTTTCCTTGAGAAGCGCCTTGACCGCCTCTTTATCCTTTTTCGGAGCGCATAGGATGAGCTCGTCGTGAACCTGCAGCAGCAGCTTGGTGTCCGGAAAACTCTCCTTGAGTTTTCTATAGACTTTTATCATGGCCAGTTTAATTATATCAGCCGCGCTTCCCTGGATGGGACTGTTCATCGCCAGCCTTTCCCCCAGCTGCCTTATCATGTATGAAGTGGCGTTTATCTCGTGAATTGGCCTTTTTCTGCCTAAAATTGTCTCGGAATAGCCTTTTTCCCGGCACATGCTTATCTGCCTGTCCATGTATTCCTTGACCTTTCCGTGCTTGAGGAAATATTCCTGTATATATTTTTCCGCTTCTTTTCTGCTTATATTAAGCTCTTCGCTGAGGCCGAAGCCGCTCATTCCGTATATTACTCCGAAGTTTACAGCCTTGGCTCTGCTTCTCTCCTGAGGTGTGACCTTGTCAAAAGGCACGCCGAGAACTCTTGAAGCTGTGGCTCTGTGTATATCTTCGCCGTTGTTGAAAGCCTTTATCAGATCGTCGCCCCCCGAAAGGTGCGCCAGAACTCTCAGCTCTATCTGGGAATAGTCGGCGCCGATCAGCACATGTTCCTCGTCGTCGGCGGTGAAAGCCTTTCTCAGAGTTCTCCCCAGTTCCTGCCTTATGGGGATGTTTTGCAGGTTTGGCTCGGTACAGCTTATTCTGCCCGTGGCAGTGACCGTCTGCTGGAAGTGTGCTCTTATCTTGCCGTCCTGACATATCAAAGGCTTCATTCCCTCCACGTAAGTAGAATTGAGTTTGGTCAGATTTCTGTAGACGAGAACTGAGTTGACTATCGGATGCTTATCCTTGATCTTTTCCAGCACATCGGCGCTGGTGCTGTATCCGCGCTTTGTCTTTTTTCCGAGAGGCGGCAGGCCAAGTGTTTCAAACAATACGTTTCCGAGCTGCAGAGGCGAGTTTATGTTGAACTCGCAGCCTGCCTGACTGTATATTTCTTCTTCCAGCTGAGAGATCCTGCTTTTAAGATCGGCTCCGAATTCTTCCAGAAAACGGCCGTTGACTTTGACGCCCTCTCTCTCCATGGAGGCCATGACTTCGATCAGCGGCAGTTCCGCCTCCTCGAACACTTTTAGCAGCCCCTCTTTTTCCAGTCTGGCAAGCTGTCCCTCTTTCAGGGCTTTTACAGCTGAGCCAAGCTTTACTCCGCTGTCCAGCTGCTCTTTCCTGTTGTCATTGAAAAAGTCCAGCTGTCCTCCCTCTGAAATATCCTGTGCGGTATCAATATCGCAGTGAAGTTTTTCCAAAACTATGTTCTTCAGGCTGTAGCTGCTTTTGCCGGGCTCGAGGACGTATTCGGCGATGGCGGTATCGAATAATATATTAAAATTCTCAAGTCCGCGGCTCATCAGGCAGTATATATCGTCCTTTATTTCATGTCCTATGAGGTGAAAGTCAAATTTATTGAGAATCTCCGCAATATTTTCCGGCGGTATCTTGACGGCGTCAATATAGTAAGCGGACGCATCGTCCATGAGAAATACGCCTTCTATATATGGCAGCTCTGTATGGCTCATATTGCCGAAAACTTTGAGGTAAATCTCTCCCCTGAGCTTTGCGAGCTTCTCTGAAACTTCTTCTCTGTTCTCCAATATTTCTTTCGTCACATCCATTTCGGTGAACTGGGATGTTTCAGCTTTTGCCGGAACTTTAAGCTTTTTGAGAAAGCTGTTGAATTCCAGCTTGGTATATATTTCTATCAGCGATTCGTAGTCGGGCTCTTCCAGCGTCAGTTCATCCATTGAAAATTCGATAGGTACATTGGTATTGATGGTAGCCAGCCTCTTGCTCATGACGGCCAGCTGAGCGTTTTCCTCAACTTTGAGTCTGAGCTTCGCGGAAGAAATATCTTCAGTATGGGTCAGAAGATTCTCTATAGAACCGAATTGTTCTAAAAGTTTTATTCCCGTCTTTTCGCCTACTCCCGGAATTCCCGGAATGTTGTCCGAGCTGTCGCCCATCAGACCCTTGAGGTCTATGAACTGAGACGGAGTCAGACCGTATCTTTCCTCCATCTTCCCAGGATCGTATATCTCAAAATCTGTGATCCCCCGCTTGGTGATTATGACTTTCGTCTTTTCTGTCACCAGCTGCAGCGCGTCTTTGTCTCCGGTTATTATCAGAGGCTCTATTCCCTGTTCCTCTGCGGCTTTGGCCACCGTTCCTATTATATCGTCCGCTTCGTAGCCTTCCATTTCAAGGATTTTTATATTCATGGCGGAAAGCACATCTTTGACAAGAGGCATCTGCATGACCAGCTCCGGCGGCATGGCTTTCCTGCCAGCCTTATATTCTTCATATTCCAAATGGCGGAAAGTAGGCGCTTTCAGGTCAAAGGCCACCGTCAGATATTCCGGCTCATAGTCCCCTTCTATTTTATTGAGCATGTTTATAAAGCCGTAAATTCCCTGAGTATATATCCCCTCTCTGGTAATCATAGGTCTCTGTACAGCGTAGTAAGCTCTGTTTATCAGGCTGTTGCCGTCTATGATGACAATTTTTTTATCCATAAGTACCTTCCTTTTAAATTTTAAGCCATGTATGCCGAACGTTTGCCCGGCAGAAAAGCGTTGTCCTGCCCGTGTCACACTGAACACGCTAGGATATTATCTGATAAGCGTAATACATGGCGATGACGACTCCGACGATTGACTCGCCGCCCAGAAGGCCTGAGGCTATTATCGTACCTCTGCCCTCTGCTTCAAACTTTGGTGCCAGCTTGTCGGCCACGAACCTTATGGCGCCTCCCACAGCAGCCGTCGCCGAAAGGTAAAACGGCAGATAGACGCCTAGACCCAGCGTAATAACCGGGAAATTGACGCAGTAAAGGACGGCAGCTACTATTAAGCCTATGACGAAAGCCGGCATATGGGCTATTCCTCCTACCATGGCCGCCACAGCGGAAGCCTGTGCCGCCGGGAACATTTCACTGCCGAAAGCAGACGGTCCGTAGGCTTTGAGTATTACAAACAGAATGCATACCGAGACTACTCCTCCTATCAGTCCGCCGACGACTTCCGCCAGCCACTGGGCTTTAGGGTCGGTATCCAGTATATGTCCTGCCTTGAAATCGTTCATCACGTCGCCTACCAGTCCGCAGGCGACGGCAACTACAGCCGCCACGTAGAAAGCTTCTATTTCTCCTATCTGGGAAACGGCCTTTGCTGCTATGAGTATTATTATTCCGAAAATCTCCATCGGATTTATGCCCGACTGTCCTACGCACTGAGCTGACATCGACGTGGTGAGCCAAGTGCCCAGTATGGTCACGATAGAAGCTGCGACGCCCATGTCGGTGATCACAGTAAAGGCGCATGCCACCAGGATCATCACGAAAGGAGCCCATCTCATGCTGGTAAAATTATCGCCAAGCCTGTCTTTTATAAACATGGAACCGAAGATATCCTTTGCCTTGGGAATGATTCCCTTTATCAGGATTCCTATACCTGTTCCCACCATCAGTCCGATGCCCAGCGAAGATTTTATATCAGCGGCAGTCTGGGAATTCCACAGCCCCAGTTCCACGCCTCCTATCAGAATTCCGAAGTCTCCTATCAAAGCGCCTAAAAACCATACGCCGATGACTACAGGACCTATTATGTATCCTATGGAAATCAGCATAGGCGAAAGCCATATTCCCATCGCAGAGCCGTAAGCGGCAGCTTTTGTGCTGAGAATAGTGCTGGAAATCTTCATCTTCCAGTCCCTCAGCCATGTGAAAATTCCCGCGGCTATCATGGATACGAAGAGCATCAGCACTTTTCTGTCTCCTTTGTCGCTGACTTTCAGCGTCTCAGCGGCCGCCTGTCCCATGGCGAAAGGCAGTTCTTTCGTCACGATAAAATATTTGCGGAACAGCGCAGTAAATATCAGCCCCAGGATAACGCCTCCCAGCGTCACAGTGAGCAGCGCCGCCAGGCTCACTTCCGCCTCAGGGTTGAGCATCCATATTCCAGGTATGGTAAAGGCCAGGCCGCCTGCTACCATGGCTCCTGCGGACATGGCGGTCTGAGTCACGTTTATTTCCTGCAGATTGGTATTGCCGCAAAGCTTCAGAAGAAACATGGACACTAAAACCACGAACATTATCGGCCAAGGCACGGAGCTCAGCTTAAGAGCTATAAACATGGAGCTCATGGTCAGCACTATGCTTCCCAGCGCGCCTATTATCAGACCTCTCACGGTCAGCTGCTTATTGGACATCGTCTTTCTCCTCTATCTTGATTCTATCTCTGGTTCTTTTTTAGATTTAAGATTTAGTCTGCCAAATCATCATCGATCATGATATAACCCTCGTGGGTAGTGGTATTCAGCAAACACCGGTTATCTTTGTCATAAAAAGCTATATCGTCATATCCGAAATCAGTTGTTTCCGAACGATCGCCTATGAAAATATCAACTTCGTCTTCGTCTGTTTCGTCAGCCGCCTCTTCTTCAGCGTCATAATCAGCATCAT
>OLRF01001114.1_pt1 | contig 29573 bp, 20 predicted proteins | sample 1672061 | NCBI WGS metagenome assembly OLRF01 (sample SAMEA3136641, study PRJEB25190) | human gut metagenome | reverse complement strand
ATCTATATTGTGGCTTACATTAAATGGAATAATTATTTTAAAAATTTATTTAAGAAAATACTCTCCAAAAATAAAAAAGTATTGTCATTTGATTGTCACTAGACATAGAAAGAGCCAAGAAAGCCCGTAAAATAGGCATTTCTTGGCTCTAATATATTATTCAAACTCAATCGTTCCCGGTGGCTTACTCGTCAGATCATAGAATATTCTATTCACCCCACGAACTTCATTTATAACTCTGCTCATCACTCTATTCAGAACTTCATACGGAATTTCCGCTGCCTCTGCAGTCATGAAATCAATCGTATTAACGGCTCTAAGAGCTACAGCATAATCATAAGTTCTCTCATCACCCATAACACCAACGCTTCTCATATTCGTAAGTGCTGCAAAATACTGACCAATTGTCTTATCAAGTCCGGCATTTTCAATCTCTTCACGATAAATAGCATCTGCATCCTGAACGATACGAACTTTCTCAGCTGTTACTTCGCCGATGATACGTACTCCAAGTCCCGGTCCTGGGAATGGCTGACGGAATACGAGTCTTTCAGGAAGTCCGAGCTCAAGTCCTGCTTTACGAACTTCATCTTTGAAAAGATCACGAAGCGGCTCAATGATTTCTTTGAAATCTACAAAATCCGGAAGTCCTCCTACATTGTGGTGAGATTTGATCACAGCGGATTCTCCGCCAAGACCACTTTCTACCACATCCGGATAAATTGTTCCCTGTGCAAGGAATTCAACAGTACCGATCTTCTTTGCTTCTTCTTCGAAGATACGGATGAATTCTTCACCGATAATCTTACGTTTTGCTTCTGGCTCTGTAACGCCTGCAAGTTTGTTATAATATCTTTCCTGCGCATTTACGCGGATAAAGTTCAGATCAAACTGTCCTTCTGGTCCGAAGATTGCCTCAACTTCATCTCCTTCATTTTTACGAAGAAGTCCATGATCTACGAATACACAAGTAAGCTGTTTTCCAATGGCTTTGGAAAGAAGTCCCGCTGCCACTGAAGAGTCAACCCCACCTGACAATGCGAGCAATACTCTTCCGTTTCCAACCTTCTCGCGGATCTCTGCAATTGTATTCTCAACAAAAGCATCCATCTTCCAGTCACCCGCACATTCACATACATTTTTTACAAAGTTGTTGATCATCTTTGTTCCTTCTACTGTATGAAGTACTTCTGGATGGAACTGGATTGCATACAGCTTCTCAGCTGCGTTCTCAGCTGCTGCAACCGGACAGTCAGCAGTGTGTGCTGTAATTTCAAATCCCGGAGCAATCTTTGAAATATAATCAAAATGGCTCATCCAACATGTTGTTGTCTCTGAAACACCCTCAAATACTTTGGAGTCTTTTTTATCAATAAGAACTTCTGTCTTACCGTATTCTCTTACATCTGCACGCTCAACTTTTCCACCAAGTACATGAGACATCAGCTGTGCGCCATAGCAAAGTCCGAGAACCGGAATTCCAAGCTTGAACAGTTCTTCTGAATAAGACGGTGAATCCGGCTCATAACAGCTGTTCGGTCCGCCTGTGAGAATGATTCCTTTTGGATTCATCTCTTTGATTTTTTCAATATCTGTCTTATATGAATAAATTTCACAATATACATTACACTCCCTGACACGTCTTGCGACCAGCTGGTTATACTGTCCACCAAAGTCAAGGACAATCACTAATTCTTTCTTCAAATCTTTCCTCCTGTAAAATCCAATCAAAACTATTTGCTTTATCTATATATCTTTTTCTGTTTTTCATTATAGTAGAGGAAGCATTGATTTACAAGTATTTGTTTATGTAAAATAAAATCTTATCCACAATTTCTATTACTATACACGGTAATTATTCCCCTTCTGATCTATCCAGAACAAAGAATGTGCCTCGGCACCCTCTTACGCCTGCGGTGGTCGCTTGCGACACCTACATCGTACACCGGCAGTGCGCATTCTATGTATCCACTGTTATGGGTATAATATATCAAAAAAGATGCCGAACAAATGTCCGACATCCCATTTTTATGTTCCATTTTATGCTGCAAATCTTTCTAGCTGTCTTTCAAGTTCTGTGCAATCGTCTGCATACATCTGCAGTTCAATCACGTTATTCAATCCCAGATTCATGATTCCAAGTAATGACTTCGCATCTACTACTGCCCGTCCTCTTCTCATGTCCATGTTAAAGTCAAATTTACATACTGTTTTCAAGAAATCAATGATCTCATCCGGGTGTTTGAAAGTAATGTTCATTGTGCTCATTCTTTTCACCTCTTTCTGCCTTAACGGCTATGAAATCCTTTTCACTTTTCACATATATCATAGCACATTTTTTATATTTAAAAGGGTGAAATTTTTTATAAAAGTGTATTTTTTTAATTAAATATGCCTCTTATTCTCTACTTTTTTCTATAAGCAATATGAAATTACTCCTGATTATGAAATTCCATTGGAGTTACGTCTGTATTCCGTCGGTAAAATTCCTTCCTCCTCTTTAAACACCTTACTCATATATTTGGGATCAGAGTAACCGACAAGCCCCGCAATCTGATTCATCTTATATTTTGTTGTCCTGAGAAGCTCCTTTATTTTTTCTATCCTGTATTTCCTCACAGTTTCTGTAAAATTATATCCTGTCTCCTTCTTAAACTGAGAACTCAGGTATTCTTCCGATACATAAAGCTGGCTCGCTGCTTCTTCCAATGTAATACCACTGTCATATTCTTTTCTTATAATTTCCATTGCTTTTTGGATAAGCGTACTGTACTGCTCAAATTTATACTCATATGATATCATCCGTTCCAAGCCTTGAATCGCTTTCTCTATCTGTTTCCAGCTGATGGCATAGGTAATCTGCTGCATAAGACTCAGGATTTTTGTTTCGTCAATCTCCCCGCCATAATTTCTATAATTCAATCCAGCTGCCATGCAAAAACGAATGATACTGTATTTTATTTCTTTTGGAAAATATTTTTCTCTTTTCATTTCCTCACAAACAAGTTGAAATTGTCTGGCAATTCCTTTCTTGTTTTCATCGAAAATCATTTCTCGCATTCGTTGTTCTAATTCTACCGGATAACGCACCGGAACAGCTTCAAATTTCTCAACTGTCTGCTGACAGATTAAAACTCCTCGCGGCTGAAGAAGATTCCATTCCATGAGACTTCCTGCCTGAATCATTGCATCTACCAGCTTTGTCAGCTGTTTTGTCTCTATCCATACACAAATAATTGTCCCCGGAAAATTCCTACATAACCCAGTAACCACATTTTTTTTAAAATATTCTTTCCAGTTCCTTGCTTCACGTACCCGGTAAATGATCAGATACACCTGTTTCCATCGATCCGAACATATAACAGATGCCGAAAATCCACACTCACGTCTACAGATTTCTTCGAGAAATCCACGTATATTTTCCTTCTGCTCCTCGTATTCGTCTGCCATTGAAACCGTAAATAAATATCCCGGATCATCCACTGTAAAACCATATTTCCGGATAGTCATTTCATTTAACTTCTGATTCGATATAATTTCTCCATATCTACAGCTTAACAGAACATTTTCAACAGTAAAAGAAGCCTGCATCCAATATTCATTCCTGATTTTTTCATGAATACGGCTTAATGCCTTCTTAAGCTCCATCGGCCGGAACGGCTGTACTAAATATCCGTCCACCCCCAGATCGATTGCCTGCTTTGCCTGTTGAAAATCTTCATCCTTTGTTATAATAATCACACGGAACTCACGTCCTTCCGTGCGTAATTTTCTCAAAAGATTTAACCCATTCATCCGCGGAAGCCCAATGTCCATGATAACAAGATTTGGCTGCATAACTGTTATCATCTCATATGCAGACTGTCCATTCCCTGCAATCCCCGCCAACTCGTAATTCGGATCTACGCGTTTTAAACCTTTTTTCAGTTCTTCTAATACTTTTTCATCCCTTTCAACGATTGCCACCCGCATTTGAACAGTCTCCTCTCAATGTCCGTGTTTCTGATTGAATATCCTCTTTTATTGTAACATTAACTTCAATAATTGGAAGCATGCAAGTGTAAATATTTTTCTCTGGTAGCGAGCCCTCCCCGGATGTGACGTTCTGATTTGTTGGTGTCTAAAACCTTACGTGTTTCATGAGCCAGTGATGGATTGATCTGAAGCAGACGTTCTGTAACATCCTTATGCACCGTACTCTTACTAATCCGAAACTGTTTTGCTGTCTGTCTCACTGTCGCATTATTTTCTATAATATAATTTGCAATTTCCACTGCACGCTCCTCAATATATTCTCTCATAGAAAAGCCCCTGCATAGTTTGTTTTTTACAATCTATGCAGGGGCAAATTAATGTATGTCTAATTCCTGTTCCATCTATTCGTGGAAAACATTATACTATACAACTTAATACTCAAATACTGCCACACCATATCCCGGAAGAGGATATGCAAAGGAATATTTCTGACCATCACATTCCTGCTTCTCTGGTTTGTAAACCAATGGGCGTTCTTCTCCTGATCCGCCGTATTTTGTCTCATCACTGTTAAGAACAAGCTTAAACTGCTTTCTTCTCGGAACACCAACACGATAATCTGGTCTGTCTACCGGTGTAAAATTGCATACAAAGAGCAGATTTTTCTTACCATCTTTTGAATGTCTTGTGAAACTGAAAATACTCCGGAAGATATCATCCTTATTGATCCAGTCAAATCCCTTCGGATCATTATCCAACTCATACAATGCCTTATTCTTCTTATAAAGATGAAGCAAATCTTTATACCAGTTCTGAATCTGCTGATGTGGTTCTTCTGCAAGAAGGAACCAATCCAGTTCTCTCTCTTCACTCCACTCACGAAGCTGTGCGAACTCCTGTCCCATAAAGAGAAGCTTCTTTCCAGGATGTCCCATCATAAATGCATATGCCACCTTCAAGTTGCGGAACTTATCCCATCCTTCTCCCGGCATCTTATTCAACATGGAGCATTTCAGATGAACAACCTCATCATGAGAAAGTACAAGAATATAGTTCTCTGAATATGCATATTCCATAGAAAATGTCATCATGTGATGTGCATTCTTTCTGAAATAAGGATCCAGTTTCATGTATTCTGTAAAGTCATGCATCCATCCCATATTCCACTTCAAAGTAAATCCAAGTCCGTCATCCTCAGGAGATCCTGTCACCTTCGGCCATGCTGTGGACTCTTCTGCGATCATCATAACGCCTTTATTTCTTCCGCAAACTACAGAATTCAGATGTTTAAAGAATGCAATCACCTCAAGATTCTCATTTCCACCAAATTTATTCGGAATCCACTGTCCATCTTCTCTTCCGTAGTCCAAATACAGCATAGATGCCACTGCATCTACACGAAGTCCGTCTACATGATAATGTTCAACCCAGAACAATGCATTCGCCAGAAGGAAGTTGGAAACTTCCGGTTTTTCATAATTGAAAACCTTCGTTCCCCAATCAGGATGCTCGCCCTTTCTCGGATCTGGATATTCGAATGTCGGTGTTCCGTCAAAATCTGCCAGACCATGTGCATCTTTCGGGAAATGCGCCGGTACCCAGTCAAGAATAACACCGATATTATTCTTATGAAGATAATTTACCATATATGCAAAATCTTCCGGTGTTCCATAACGTGAAGTTGGTGCATAATATCCGGTCACCTGATATCCCCAGGAACCGTCAAACGGATGCTCTGCGATTCCCATCAACTCAACATGAGTATATCCCATCTCTTTTACATACTTTGTAATTGCTTCTGCAAACTCACGATATGTATAGAATCCTTCATCTTCTCTTCCAGGATGTCTCATCCAGGAACCCATATGCACTTCGTAAATAGACACTGGTTCTTCTTTGTTATCCCACTTCTCACGAGCTGTCATCCACTTACTGTCTGACCAGTTCAGATTAGAAATGTCTGTAATTCTGGATGCTGTTCCCGGTCGAAGCTCTGCATAATTAGCAAATGGATCTGCTTTATAGATCTTCTCACCCGCCTGTGTCTCTATACAGAACTTATACAAATCCCCTTTTTTCGCCTCCGGAACGAAGCATGTGTATATTCCGAGAGGCTCTCCTCTCTTCATCTTATCTTTCGTCTCATCCCAGTCATTAAACTCTCCGATTACAGAAACGTTTACTGCATGAGGAGCCCATACCGCAAAATATACTCCTCTTTTTCCGTTCTTTGTCACCTCATGGGCACCCATCTTTTTATAAATCTCATAATGATTTCCCTGCCCAAAAAGATAATGGTCAAGTTCTCCGATCTCATAAGGCTGCACTTTCGTCTTCGTGCTGTTTTTCTTAACCATAAAGCCACCTCACTGCTCAAATATATTCCTGATTGTAATGATTTAAAAACCATACAATTTCTTATAGATCAAGGCACATTACCGAATCTTTCAATTGGTAACAAAGTTTCATTCTCCCCTTGAACACTATAGTTTTATTATACTTGATACTGTATAAAAAAGAAAGAGAAAATGTATTATTGCACAAAAATAGACAGTCGTTTTACTGACTGTCTATTAATTCTTAACAAATATATGTCATTAAATGTTGAAATCTTTCTCTGAAAGCAGAATTCTGTCGGAAGAATCTGTATTCTTTCCAAATACTCTCTTCACAAGTTTCTTTGCGGAAGCTTTTTGTGAATGAGCAATCGCATCATCCATCACTTCTTTCACTTCTGCTACTGTTACTGCATGATCTTCTCTCTGTAAAGAATCAATCTTACTGTACAGTGCAAGAATTCCCATCTCATCGATTCTGTAACCATTCTCCTGAGCATAAGTCTGTCCAAATGTTACAAGCTCATCATTAATAAAGATCGGCACTTCAAGTCTGGAAGTAAATTTTCTTCTGAATTCTCTGTTGGAAGAAAGAAGTCTGTCCAGTGGTTTTCTCTGCTCTTCAAGAACTACCAAAAGTTCTCCTGTATCCTGCTCCATTGCTTTGTTCAGCTTGGCGAGTGTTTTTTCGTTCATCTGTCCGGCTTTTTCAATGATCAGTGCACCGCCGTACAATTTACGGAAAATGTCTCCGATTCTCTTCTTATTCAGTGACTCACCTGTCACAATTGCAACCTTACCCTGACGGATATCACGCTGCTTCTGAATTGCCTTTACAACATCAACAGCGAGGACTGTCTTTCCATTTCCTTTATTTCCAATAATCAGAAGGTTTCCTGTTCTGGAAGTTCCTTTGCGGTTTGTACAGTTCTTATCCTGCTCAAGTACATCTACCAGCTGCTCACTCATACCACGCACAGGTACAAAATAAGAGAAGAGTTTTTTCTGTTCCTCTGTAAGTCCTGCTCTTGTACCGATTCCACTCTGTGTTTCAAGATCATAACGACCATGTACAATAAATCCTGTATCAGACATTGCATCTGCAATCTCATCTAACGGTAATGGTGATGTCTTACCTGTTGCGATCAATTTTGCAGTCTCTTTACGGCTCAATGGTGTCGTCGCAGACATGATATCAATTCCATCATCTTCATCCGGAATCTCTCTGTCATCCGGTTCCTCACTATGCGCTGGATTCACGCTGAATTCATCTTCAAAATTTGGCACTTCTTCATAAGAATTCAGACCAAGAAGATCATCATCTGAAATCTTATCTTCTGCTGTGAAAAGATCTCTTGGATTAATTACTTCATCATCCTCATCGTCTTCTTCATAACCATAGGCATCCAGATCATCATATCCTTCTTCCTCACCGAACAGATCATCATCAGACTCTTCATAATCATCCGGCAGATCGTCATCAGACTCTTCATAATCATCCAACAAATCGTCATCAGACTCTTCATAATCATCTAAAATATCGTCTTCGTCAAACTCTTCTGCATCATCCCAGTCATACGCATCATAATCTTCGTACTCATCCTCACCGAGTCTGAGATCATCCGCAAGCTCTCCCATATTTTCATGTGGTTCTTCTTCTACCTCAAGAACTTCTTCTGAACTTACTGTTGCATCTACTTCTTCCTCTTCCGGAATAACACCTTCAATCTCATCAATCAGTTTCTGTATCTCTGGTGATAAAATTGGTTCTTCATTATTTTTATTGTCCATAGTCTCTCTTACTGCTGCTCCTTCTGAATCATCTTCATCATTGACAACTTCAGTTTCTGAGATCAGTTCCTCCACCTCAGACAAATCTTCTGATTCATCTGTCAGATCTTCTGACTCAGCTGCATCTATTTCAAGAATTTCTTCCTCTTCCGGTTCTGCTTCTTCTACTTCAAGGATTTCTTCCTCTTCCGGTTCTGCTTCTTCTACTTCAAGAATTTCTTCCTCTTCCGGTTCTGCTTCCCCTGCTTCAAGAATTTCTTCCTCTTCCGGTTCTGCTTCTCCTGCTTCTATAGTAACTGCATCTTCCGGGACATCTTCTGAAGTCTCCTCCACTGCCTGTTCTATAAGCTTTTCTTCTGTCTCCGGTTCCGGTATCAGTTCTTTCATCCCTGATGGAACTACTCGTTCTTTACTGGCTTCCTCAGCTTTCTTCTCTTCTGTCAGTTGATTCACGATCTCAAGATCTTCTACATCCTCAATTGCTGCAATATCCTCTTCCAGATCTGTCATATCCGGTTCGACTTCTTCTCCCGGTTCTGCCTGAACTTCCGGTTTCGGATTGAGTAATTGCTGCAGAGCTTCATCTAACCGCATCGTATCTCCAAGTTTCTTCTTGACTGGTTTTACCGGATTCTTACCGACAATCGGTATGGAAGCAGTATCTTTGCTAAGTGTTCTCTTATCTCCACTTGTCTCTACCGTTGCCGGCTGAACTTCTGACTCATCCTCGGAAGCTTCTATAACTTCTGCTGTTTCTACTCCTGCTTCTTCCGGATTTTCTACTTCGGCATCCGGCTCTTCTGCCGCTTCCAAAGTAACCGCATCCGTGTCAATCACATCGGAAGTACTGTCGTTCTCCATCACCGGCTGTTCTGTCAGCCCGATTGATCTTGTATCTCCAAGTGCTTCAGCTCCTTCTGACGCAGAATCTTTTTCCTCGTCTTCTCCTAAATAGGAAGTCAGATCCGGTATTTCTTCTGTCTCTGAAGAAAGCTTCTCATATCTGTGATCATATTTCTGCTGCTGCGATGGTGACAATGGCTTATACTGCATCTTCAGTTCCATTGCCTTATAAACATACTTACCCTCGCTGAACCAGAGGATCAGATCATCACATTCTTCCAGACATTCTGTCATCATACCTGCTTCGCGATAAAGCTTCGCCAGTTCATAAGCCCACTCTTCAATATATTCTGCCTTCTTAAATTCCTCCAGAGCCTCAATCTGCTGTTCGATCGGCGCTCTCTGCGCTCTTAAGATCTGATATCTAAGGATATGCCTGTTCGGATCTTTCGGTGCAATCTGGATAAATTCGTCATAATAGTCGATTGCTTCATCTATATTCTTTGTCTTAATTGCAAGAGAACATAACTTATAGATCACCTTGCGGCTTCCTTCAGAACGGCGATATGCAAGATTCATCACATCATAGCTCTTCTGATACTCTTTTGTTTTTTCATAAATATCACTGACATTCATCAGCATCCCTGCGTTACGGACACGCTTCCAGTCAATCAGATCTGCTGCTGCCGCTGCTTTTCTGTATTCTCCATCTTCCATAAGTTCCAGCATCTCTTCTGTCTTTAACTTATATTCATACTTATCCACTGTACTCACCTCATTGTCATTGAAATATTAGTTTTGGTCTGAATGTGTCCATTAGGCACTAGCCGATACTCTTTCATTATTCTACCATATGAGGTATGTAATGTCAAAAAAATGCACCTTCAATTCCTTTTGAAAGTGCATTTTTAGTGTTATTTAATTGTATTATTATTATAATTTTATATTTTGTATCGGAGATTATTCGCGATTCTACGTTCCTGTGAGACCTTTGTCGTCTGTTATTTTATCACCTGAATGATTTTCATATCCATTCAATACTTTATGTATTAAATCTTCTGTCAAGTCATTCCTGCTTTTATAACAAATCTGAGATTATAACATGTCCTTTCAATGTTTCTTTACACATTTTTCATTCTATGTTATATGCGGTATTTTTATTCAATACATCTATGAGTGATTCATCTTTTTCTCTTTGCTTCCAGTTTCCGTACTCTCCGATCTTTGATCTTCTTTTCTTTCTACTGGACTTTTACGCTTGGCAAAGGTCTCTTTCTTCACAGGAACCTTCACTCATCATACCACTGACATATTGATAAAAATCTGAAACTATACTGTCCATGGGACTGACCTCCTGTTGAACTTGTATTTTTAATCTAATCAGGCATCTGTTACTTTTGCCTTCTTAGTTAAATATCTTTGGGAGATTTCTTTCTCTCTTTGATGGTTATATAATAACATTCGGCGTCTAATTTGTCAATATATTCCTTTGATTTTTTTATATTTTTTATTTATTATCTGCTTTGGTTGTAATTGTCTGAATTTTCAAACATTTCGATTAACAGATTTCTGCTCCAGCCGGCATTTCTTTTTCCGGTGTCATCAGTGCAAGGTTACCTTCTGCATCTTCTGCACAAAGCAGCATCCCCTCTGAAAGTACGCCTGCCAGCTTCGCAGGTTTCAGGTTTACAAGAACCATAACTTTCTTACCAACCATTTCTTCCGGTGTGTAATGTGCTTTGATTCCGGATACGATCTGTTTTACCTGGCTTCCAACTTTTACCTGAGAGCAGAGAAGCTTTTTGGATTTCTTTACAGCCTCACATGCAATGATCTCTCCAACCTGGAACCGCATTGCTCCGAACTGCTCAAATGTGATCTCATCTTTCGGCTCAATGTCGATAACAGCTTCTTCCTCTTTCTTTTCTTCTACCTTCGGATGAAGTTCTTCAACTTTCTTCATAACCTCTTCGAGATCCATTCGCTGGAACAGGATCTCCGGTTTCTCTGTTACATGTCCGTTACCAAGCTGCTCAAGGATCTTCTTACTTGTAGAAGGCATAAAGGATTCAAGAAGTCTTGCACCTTCAGAAATGCTCTGGATCAGATTCCAAAGTACTGTAGAAAGGCGATCCTTCTTGGATTCATCTTTTCCGAGTACCCAAGGAGTTGTCTCATCAATATATTTATTGCAGCGTTTGAACAGATTGAAGATTTCTGTAATCGCATCGGCAACACGGAGGTCTGCCATCTTAGCATCAACTGCTTTAGAAGCATTCTCTACAACTGCTTTCAGTTCTGCATCTACATCTTCTACAACACCCTTATCTTCTACTGTTCCGCCGAAGTATTTGTTTGTCATAGAAACAGTTCTGTTTACAAGGTTTCCAAGTGTATTTGCAAGATCAGAGTTCAAACGCTCTACCATCAGCTCCCAGGAAATAACACCGTCATTCTCGAATGGCATTTCATGCAGTACAAAGTAACGAACTGCATCTACGCCAAAGAAATCAACGAGTTCATCTGCATAGAGAACATTTCCTTTAGACTTACTCATCTTACCGTCTCCCTGAAGCAGCCACGGATGTCCAAACACCTGTTTCGGAAGTGGAAGATCAAGTGCCATAAGGAAGATTGGCCAGTAAATTGTATGGAAACGGATGATATCTTTTCCGATCAGATGAAGGTCTGCCGGCCACAGCTTGTTGAACTGCTCTGTACTGTTTCCGTCTGCATCATATCCGATTCCTGTGATATAGTTTGTAAGAGCATCAAGCCATACATATACAACGTGCTTTGGATCGAAATCTACCGGAATTCCCCACTTGAAGGATGTTCTGGATACACACAGATCCTGAAGTCCCGGAAGAAGGAAGTTGTTCATCATCTCGTTCTTACGGGCAACCGGCTGAATGAACTCCGGGTGTGTATTGATATGCTCGATCAGACGATCCGCATACTTGCTCATTTTGAAGAAATATGCCTCTTCCTTTGCCGGCTGAACCGGGCGTCCACAGTCAGGACATTTTCCATCTACAAGCTGAGACTCTGTGAAGAAAGACTCACACGGTGTACAGTACATTCCTTCATAATGTCCCTTGTAAATATCTCCCTTGTCGTAAAGTTTCTTGAAAATCTTCTTAACCTGTTTCTCATGATCTTCATCTGTTGTACGGATGAATTTGTCATAAGATGTATCCATCAGATCCCAGATTCTTTTGATTTCTGTTGATACATTATCTACGAATTCCTTTGGTGTGATTCCAGCCTCCTCGGCTTTGAGCTCGATCTTCTGTCCGTGCTCATCTGTTCCTGTCTGGAAGAATACATCATATCCCTGGCTTCTCTTGTAACGTGCGATTGCATCTGCAAGCACGACCTCGTATGTGTTTCCGATATGCGGTTTACCTGATGTATAGGCGATCGCTGTTGTTATATAATATTTTGGTTTTTCTGACATTTGTCTGCCTCCTTTTCCCACAATGTGGGATTCTTTTCTCAAATTCCAGTGACTACTATTACGACTTTCTGCTGGATCTTTCGCGAAAAAAGAATGTGCCAAGGCACATTCTTGCACTTGCGGCGGTCGCTTGCGACACCTACTTTGTACGCCGCAGCGCATATCCCTAGCGGAGCATTTTTAATATGTTAGGAAAGAACCTAATATATTAAAAAACGCCCTCCCAGGGACTTGCATCCCTGAGAAGACGAATCCTACTTTCGTGTTACCACTTCTCTTCGTTCCTTCCTCGCGGAAAGAAACCTCTATGAGTATCTGCACTTTCATTAGTAAAAACTGCTTTGTTAATTAAAACCTCTTTGAATACTACGGCGTTTCTCACTGTTGATACTCTTCGCTATAAAGGGCGAATCCCTTCACAGACTAACCCGGATCTTTTTATTCGAGATTGCTGCTTAAACAACTCACTTGATCACTCTGTTCAGGCTCATCTGCACTGCTCAGAAGCCATCTTCATCTGTCTTCCATCCATCCCTCTCAGCATCCGGCCTGACAGCCTTCAGGACTTTTCTGTAGAATCTGTTACAGACTACTCTCTTCCTCATCGCGTTTCGCTTATCACTGCTTTTCATTCCTTAAAAAGGTTAGCATAACGCGAATAGAATGTCAAGATACACCGCTTGATGATTTCTCTGCTAATTCCTCTGTTACCCCGGCAGCATTTCCTTTCGCTTTCACTCTTGGAAATGTAATATCTACCCGGAACAAATCTCCGTCCAGATACAAGTCAAATGTGCCGCCCTGCATTGTTGTAAGGCTCTTCGCTATAGAAAGTCCTAATCCACTTCCCTCCGTACTTCTGGAAATATCTCCGCGGATAAAACGTTCTGTCAGTTCGTCAGCCTGAATATTCAACTGATGCTCGGAAACATTTTTCAATGAAAATCTTACCTTTGTATCATCTGTTTTCAGAGTCGCGTAAACTCTGGTTCCAGGCATTGCGTACTTGGCTGCATTTCCGTAAATATTTTCCAGAACACGCCACATTCTTCTTCCATCGACATGCACAACAGCCGGTTCTGTCGGAAGATCTGTGACGATTGCCAGATTTCTCGCCTCGAATTTTTCTTCGAGTTCACCCTGCGTCTGCTGGATCATTTCTGACAGATCAAGATCCATATATTCCAGGGAAATATTCCCGCTGCTGACTTTCGATGCTTCTACTACATCTTCTGTCAATGTCTTCAGTCTCTGTGCTTTCTCTTCCAGAATATTCAGATAATCCTGAACTTTCGGATCCGCCGGATCTGTTTGTCTTAAGATGCCGACATAGTTCAAAATAGAAGTCAGTGGTGTCTTAATATCATGAGAAACATTTGTGATCAAATCTGTCTTAAGACGTTCGTTTTTCATTGCCTCGGCAACTGCTTTGTTAAGTCCGGTTCCGATCCCGTTGATCATCAATGCAAATTTCTTGTTCTCCCCATGCAGTCCGTCGATTGGAATCTGATAACTCATATTTCCGGCAGCGATCTCCTGAATTCCTTTTCTCAATCGATTCTTCTCCATCACATTTGCAACCATGTAATAGAATAGCACTGCATCAGCAATCAGCAGCAGAATCACCAGGAAGAAATCTCCACCCCAGAGCACGAAAAGCTGAAACAGGAAATAAAGAATCAAAAGTCCTGCTGTTTTCTTTGTAAGCTTCATGTCTCGTAATTTTTTCCCGATAAATATACCGAAGCTTCGAAGCAAACTGTTCTCCCACAGACTCTTTGACTTAATTCTTCTTACCAGACTAAGATAGCCGGCAAAGAAGCAGGTAAATGTAAATGCTCCATATGCAAACGCACCTACTGATTCTCCGAGACTTAAAGTCTGCATATATACATTCGGAACATAGGATGATGGAACAAATGTATCACTTTCCACAGCACCGTATGAACTACATAACCCTGTAATCCCATCAAATAAGATATGAATTCCATCGATTCCTGCTACAAAAAAGAAATAACTTCCAATCACCCAGACAAAAATAACAACTGCAGCAGCAATCTCTGTCTTCCAGGAATCGAACTTTAACAAATGCAGTTCTTCATCCTGCGGTTTTCTCCCTGCCCCCAATGTCAACCACACTACTGTGACCAAAAAGAGTACTCCGCTGAAAATCATAAAATGCAATGCTGCTTTCATATGTGGAATATTATTCTGATAATCAATACTGGTCTGATAGAACTGGTCCTGAATCGGATATTTTGTATCAACCGCAACTGCAAAAACATCTTTCCACTTTGTTCCGCCGGAATAGTAACCATAAGAACGTGTATTGAGCCATTGATCCGAATAAGAAACGTTCATATTCGTCTTAAAATCTTTCAATTCAGGATAGATTACCATATATTTCACAGGGTTCTTTGACGCTGATTCTATCATGTCTTCTATGCTTTTCTTTACATCTGCATATTTTTCAATCATTGACTGACCAAAGTTCCAGCAGTCTGTATAGAGCAGCTCACCGTTTTCATCTGTAATCTGAAATGTATAATAACCGGAAGTCGTAAATTCGCCCGCCTGCAATCCTGCCAGAAACTGATCTCTGTCCTGCTCGCCCATCTGGAACTGAAGTTTTCCTGCATTTACAAGAGAAAAGAAATCATTCATATAATAGTAATAATAATTTCCGTCTGGTTTCTGACAGACGATCACGCCATTCTGTTTGTAAAGATTGTCGTTATCTGTCCCACTGTAAGTCTCGCCCCAGTTCACCAGTTCTTCCATGGTGTACGTGACACCTGACAAATTTGTTTCTGAAATCTTGCCCTTCTTTGACAGTTCCATTACATCCACCAGTTTTTTGGGATTATAGGCGCCGTCACTTTCAAAAAGATTCTGCAGATAAAGCTTCTCCTGTACATCGTACATGTAACTTTCGACCATCTTGCTGAATTCTTCGGATTCTTCAAAAGACTGTGTATTCATCTTTTGAATCTGTGACAAACTCATTCCTCCCGCCAGTGTCAGGAGAGAAAGCAAATTTGTCACAAGCAATGCTCCGCTAAGAATCGCCACAACAAGAACGATTGTCCTTGTCACGGTCTTCCTGTACCATTTCTTCATTGTTACCCCTTCCTTATATGCCTTCTTATGCATTTTTCTATGTTCTCTTATATGCTTTTTCTTTCCATTTTTACATGTGCTTTTGTTACTGTTCGCACTATGCTTTTTCGATTTTATATCCGACACCCCAGACTACTTTCAGGTAACGTGGATCTTTCGGATTGATCTCTATTTTTTCTCTGATATGACGAATGTGAACTGCAACTGTGTTATCCGCACCAATTGCCTCTTCATTCCAGATGGATTCATAAATCTGATTGATTGAAAATACTTTTCCCTGATTCTTCATCAGAAGCAAAAGGATATTGTATTCAATTGGTGTCAGTTTCACAAATTCTCCGTCTACTGTTACCTGCTTGAGATCATCATTGATCTGAAGGCCACCTACCTTATAAATCGTCTCTTTTGGCTCCTGTGCTGTTCCGCCAAGCTCGTTAAATCGTCTCAGCTGTGATTTCACTCGTGCCACAAGTTCCAGCGGATTGAACGGCTTTGTTACATAATCATCCGCACCGATATTGAGTCCAAGAATCTTATCGGTATCTTCTGATTTCGCAGACAAGATAATGATTGGCAGACTGTTCTTCTCGCGGATCTTCAATGTTGCACGGATTCCGTCAAGTCTTGGCATCATGACATCGATAATCAGAAGATTCACTTCCTCTTTCTCCAAAATCTCCAGTGCTTCGATTCCGTCATATGCTTTTAAAATCTGATATCCCTCCTGAGAAAGATAAATTTCGATTGCTTCTACGATTTCTCTATCGTCATCACATACTAATATTTTATACATTTTACATACCCCTCGATAATTGCTGACACCGATAACAGCGCAGCAACATAATTATCACATGATCAAGTTCTAACTATAGTATACATGATACTTGATGGTTTTTAAGAGATAGATTGGAAAAATATTAGGAATTTCTTAAATCGACGATTTAACAATTTAAATACTTTCTATTTCTTGCACATCTTTTGCCAACGTTTTATAATAAGAAACCGTGAGCCACTTTAGAGCATAAGTGTAGCTGCACAAAAATGATTGCATTTGGTGCTAGAATCTCTTAGTATAGCTGCAATCCATTAATAAAAAGGAGTATAAATAAGAATGATTGAATTTTTGAAATCCTTCCTCTTTGGAATTGTGGAAGGAATCACAGAATGGCTGCCGATCAGCAGCACCGGACATCTGATTCTTTTGAATCAATTTGTGAAATTAGATGTTTCCGAAGAATTCTACAGTATGTTTGAAGTTGTGATCCAGTTAGGTGCGATTCTTGCCGTTGTCATCTTATTCTGGAACCAGATCTTCCCATTTGGTGCACCGGAAAGAAGTCACACGGTCAGACGCCGTCAGGCAAAACATGCACATAGAAGAAAGAAATCCGGAAACGGAATTTTAAGTTATGTGAAGATGGATATCATTATCCTCTGGCTGAAAGTCCTTGTTGCATGTATCCCTGCGATCGTGATCGGAATGCCGTTCAATGATCTGTTTGAGAAATGGTTTTACAATTACCCTTGCGTTGCGATTGCTCTGATTGTCTTCGGTATCGCCTTTATCATTGTTGAGAATAATCACAAGGGCAAACCTGCGAAGATCAACAGTATGGATGAACTTACTTATAAGACTGCATTTTTGATCGGACTTTTCCAGCTGATCGCTGCAATCTTCCCTGGAACATCCAGATCCGGTGCAACAATTGTCGGTGCTTTGATCCTTGGAGTATCCAGAACCGTTGCTGCTGAATTCACTTTCGTACTTGCGATTCCGGTTATGTTCGGTGCAAGTCTTCTGAAGCTTGTGAAGTTTGGTCTGAACTTTACCGGAACAGAAGCAATAATTCTTCTGATTGGTATGGTAACAGCATTTGTTTCTTCTATTATCGTTATTCAATTCCTGATGGGATATATTAAGAAACATGATTTCAAAGTATTTGGATATTACAGAATCGTGCTTGGTATTCTTGTGATACTGTATGCGCTGTTTTTAGCGTAAGATTTATTGATATTTTAAAAACTCCCAATAGAATTCCATCTCAGATATCTTTTAGAGTATGATTTTCTATTGGGAGTTTTTTATTGGAGTTCAATTATGCTTGTTTCTCTTGAAAAAATCCTTTCAATGCCGGATACAATTTCTTAAATTCCTGATATCTTTCCTCGTACTTCTGCACCAGTTCCGGATCCGGTTCTTCTGTTCCTGTTACTTTCACAAGTTTCTTCGCAGCCTCTTCCACCGAATCAAATACGCCGCATCCAACTGCTGCCAGGATTGCCGCTCCATATCCTGGACCTTCTTCGCTTTCGATCAGATCTACTTTCATATTCATCACATTTGCAATGATCTTTCTCCACAGCGGACTCTTTGCTCCACCGCCGCAGATCTTTGTTCTCTCTGGATTCACACCAATACTTCTTGCAACTTCCAGGGAATCACGCAGTCCGAATGCAACACCTTCCAGCACAGCCTGTGTCATATTCTCTCTTGTGCTGTCCATAGACATTCCGATAAATGCTGCTCTTGCGGAAGGGTCATTATGAGGAGAACGCTCTCCCATCAGATACGGAAGATAGAACACATGGTTCTCGCCGAGCCTTGTGATTCCTGCCTGTTCTGCCGGATAATCTTTGGTCTTAAGGATTTCATCCATCCACCATTTATTACAGGAAGCAGCACTGAGCATGCATCCCATCAGATGATAATTGCCATCTGCATGGTCAAAGGAATGCAGTGCATTGTTCTTATCTACTCCGAATTTCTTACTGGAAATAAAGAGTGTTCCTGATGTTCCGAGAGAAATATTGCAGCCGCCGTCTCCGACCGTTGCTGTTCCAACTGCTGCCGCCGCATTGTCCCCGGCTCCTGCAATTACTTTTACATCCTCTGATATGCCAAGTTCCGCTGCAATCTCTGCTTTCAAAGTTCCAACTACTTCCCAGCTTTCATACAGCTTTGGAAGCTGTGCCTCTGTAATACCACAGATCTCAAGCATTTTTGCAGACCAGCACTTATGCTCCACATCCAAAAGCAGCATTCCGGAAGCATCTGAATATTCTGTGCAAAAAGAACCTGACAGACGGTATGCAAGGTAATCCTTCGGAAGCATAATCTTCGCAATCTTTGCAAAATTTTCCGGTTCATTTTCCTTCATCCAGAGAATCTTCGGTGCTGTAAATCCGGCAAATGCAATATTTGCTGTATACTCTGAAAGCTTCTCTTTTCCAATCACCTTGTTTAAGTAATCGGTCTGCTTTGCAGTACGTCCGTCATTCCACAGAATTGCCTGGCGAATCACCCGGTCTTCCTTATCAAGCGCAACAAGACCGTGCATCTGACCTCCAAAACTGATTCCTTTCACTTGATCCTTATCAAAGCCTTCAAGAAGCTCTTTCAGCCCTTCCATACTCTGTGCAAACCAGTCTTCCGGTTTCTGCTCTGACCATCCCGGATGTGGGAAATATAACGGATATTCTTTTGATACGATATTCTTGATTTTTCCATTCTCATCCATCAGAAGAAGTTTTACTGCGGATGTTCCAAGATCCACTCCTACAAATAACATGTCGTTCCTCCTGTATAAAGACAGAGAGCCTTGCCGTTTCCGGCACGGCTCTCTGCCCGTTTTCTATGCTTATAACTTTCTATGTAATTAACCCCACGGATTCTCTGTTGGATATCTTACACCCTTCGGCTGGTTGTATCCGATCTCTTCAACCGGCACACCAATGTATTTAAATACTTCGAACAATGCTTTTCCAAAATGTCCGAAAGCAACTGCTCCGTGATGTGGATAATTCTTTTCAATCAGTACATGACGGTAGAATCTTCCCATCTCCGGGATTGCGAACACTCCGATAGATCCGAAGGATTTTGTAGCAACCGGAAGTACTTCTCCCTGTGCAACATAAGCACGAAGTATATTGTCAGATGTACTCTGCAGTCTGTAGAATGTGATATCTCCAGGTTTGATATCTCCCTCAAGTGTTCCCTGTGTAACTTCGATTGGAAGAGATCTTGCCATGATCATCTGATATTTCATTTCGCAGAAAGCAAGTTTGCCGGAAGCTGTATTTCCACAATGGAATCCCATAAATGTATCTTTCTGTGTATATGGGAATTTTCCTTCAATGCTCTCTTTATACATATCTGCCGGTACTGTATTATTGATATCGAGGAGTGTAACTGTATCCTGGCTGACAACAGTTCCGATGAACTCGCTGAGTGCTCCGTAAATATCAACCTCACAGGATACCGGGATTCCCTGTGCTGTCAGACGGCTGTTTACATAACATGGAACGAATCCGAACTGTGTCTGGAATGCCGGCCAGCATTTTCCTGCGATTGCAACGTATTTTCTGTATCCTCTGTGCTCCTCGACCCAGTCTTTCAAAGTAATCTCATACTGAGCCAGTTTCGGAAGAATCTCCGGTTTCTTATTTCCTGCTCCAAGCTCTTCTTCCATCTCTTTTACAACGGCCGGAATTCTCTCATCACCTTCATGTTTGTTATAAGCCTCGAAAAGGTCAAGTTCAGAATTTTCCTCAATCTCAACTCCGATATTGTAAAGCTGCTGGATCGGTGCATTACATGCAAGGAAATTCAGCGGACGTGGTCCAAAGCTGATAATCTTTAAGTCACTTGATCCGACAACTGCTCTCGCGATCGGTTCAAACTCATGGATCATATCAGCACATTCCTCTGCTGTTCCTACCGGATACTCCGGAATGTAAGCTTTTACTCCTCTGAGTTTCAGATTGTAGCTTGCGTTAAGCATTCCGCAATAAGCATCTCCACGTCCCTGTGTCAGATTATCCTGTGTCTCCTCTGCAGCTGCGACAAACATCTTCGGTCCGTCAAAATGTTTTGCAAGCAGTGTCTCAGAAATCTCCGGTCCGAAGTTTCCAAGATAAACAACCAGTGCGTTACAGCCTGCTTTCTTTACATCTTCCAGAGCCTGCACCATGTGGATCTCGCTCTCTACAATACAGATCGGACATTCATAGACAGTTCCTTCACCATATTTTTTTGTGTAGGCATCGATCAATGCTTTTCTTCTGTTCACGGAAAGACTCTCCGGGAAACAATCTCTGCTCACTGCTACAACACCGATTTTCAATTCTGGCATGTTACTCATAATAAAATCCTCGCTTTCTTTATCCTTGTTATTATTTCTATCTTTCTCATGTTACGTTATCCACACTTTTCCTGTAATTTCATTTGGTTTTCCACACATCATACAGAGACCTTGTGAATAACATGATCCTGATTTTTGGAAACCCCGGCATCCATTTTCAATCAGACTTCGACGTTCTCGCCTTTTAATCCACAGAACGCACCTTCAATCTGTGCATCCTCATGCGCGATCAGCTATTTATTCATCGCTACAAGAAGTCTGTTTTCTGTTTCGTTTGTTTCTATGGTCATTTTACCAACTTAAAAAGGCATTATCGACCAAATAATTAGCCAAATAATGCCCATTTCTTATCTTTTCTTTTTAAAAGAGAAATATGCCTTAGCATCCTAATTCGGCATACCTCTCTCATTCTATTTTACGCCCCATTATTCCTTCGGTGGCAGGAATCCCTTACTTGTCTTCACGATCACTTTATCAAATACCATGAACATGGACGGCAGTACGAAGATTACGACTACCATACTGATCAGTGCTCCTCTCGCCATCAGGATACACAGGGAACTGATCATATCAATGTTGGAGTAAAGTCCTACACCGATCGTTGCTGCGAAGAAGCTCAACGCACTTACCATGATAGACTGTGCGGATACGCGGTGCGCAGTTGTGATGGAATCGTATTTATTTGCGCCATGGTTACGCTCCCTCTTATAACGAGTTGTCATAAGAATTGCATAGTCTACGGTTGATCCAAGCTGAATGGTTCCGATTACGATGGATGCCACGAATGGCAACTTAGTTCCCATGTAGTACGGGATACCCATATTGACGAAAATCGCGAACTCAATAACGCCTACCAGGATGATCGGCAGTGAGATTGACTTGAACAGAAGCATGATGATCACGAAAATAATTCCGATTGATACTGCACTTACTGTCTTGAAATCTTTATCTGTAATGTCGATCAGATCTGCTGTCAGAGGACCTTCTCCGATCAGCATTCCACCTTCATCATATTTATGAAGAATCGTATTCAGCTCTTTGATCTGGTCATTCAGTTCATCTGTAGCTACCTTATATTCTGAGTTCGCCAGTACAAGCTGGTACTTATCATTCTTTAATGATCTTGTCACTGAATCCGGGATCATGCTTGCCGGTATGGACGGCCCGATCAGGGAGTCAAGTCCAAGTGCCCACTTGATTCCGTCCACCTTATCCATCTCTTTCAGCATCTTGCCTACGTCCGCTGAATCTGTAGAGCTGTCTACAAGAATCATGTGCGTCGTATTCATGTCGTAATCTTCCTTCAATTTCTCATTTGCAATGATACTCGGAAGATCTTTTGGAAGTGTCTCATCCAGGTTGTAATAAACGCCTGTATGGTTATTTCCGTAGATTGCCGGGAATAGCAGAACTACGAACAGTGCCACATAGATGAAATATCTCTTAGTAACCTTATCTGAAATCTTTCCGATATCCGGAAGGAATGGTTTATGTTTTGTCTTCTCAATAATCTTGTCACAGCACAGGATCATAGATGGAAGAATTGTTACGCAGGCAAGTACACCAAGGATAACACCCTTAACCATGACAATTCCGATATCCATACCAAGTGTAAATGACATAAAGCACAGTGCGATAAATCCGGCGATTGTTGTAACGGAGCTTCCGATTACAGAGGAAAATGTCTGTGAGATCGCATGTGCCATTGCACGGTGTTTATCTCCGTCGTAACGGATCTGCTGTTCTTCGTAACTATGCATCAGGAAGATCGAATAGTCCAGCGTTACCCCTAGCTGCAGAACTGCTGCCAATGCCTTTGTAATATAGGAAATCTCTCCCATAAAGTAGTTACTTCCCAGGTTATATACAATTGCAATTCCGATACTGAGCATGAAGAGGATCGGTACAAAGAACGATTCCATTGTAAGACCGAGCACGATCATCGCCAGTACAACCGCGATCAATACATACAACGGTGTCTCTTTCTCCGCCAGCTCCTTCGTATCTGTAACAACAGCTGACATACCACTTAAAAAGCACTGCTCGCCCGCCAGAGAACGGATCTCGGAGATTGCTTCCATTGTTCCGTCCGAAGAAGTTCCTTCATCAAAGAAGATTGCCATCATCGTTCCGGTCTCGGAGTTAAATGCATCATAAACCTTTGCCGGCAGCATACTCTTCGGCATACTGATATCTGCGATAGAATCATACCAGATAACCTCTTTTACATGATCTACCTTCTCAATCTTCTCTTTTAGCTTCGATACATCCTTGTCTTCCATTCCATCGACTATAAACATCGAAAATGCACCTGTACCGAAATCATTTACCAAAATATCCTGGCCTTTCATCGTCTCAATGTTATCCGGCAGGTAAGTCAATACATCATAATTAATTCTCGTATGCAGATACCCCAATGCAGACGGAATCAACAATAAAATACTGAGGATCAGAATCGGCACTCTGAATTTTACTATCTTTTTTCCAAACTTTACCATCATATCCCTTTCGCTCCTTTCCTTATATCTTGTTTGTGACCATTGGTCATTTTAATCTCTTCTTGCACTATACAATAAAAATGACTAACAGTCAATATATTTTGTACTGTTAGTCATTTTTTTTATTTATATTCCATTTTCGTAACTGTTCAGAGCCAACCTCCAAAATGCTACGCATTTCGTCGGTGTGGCGTATCCGCCAAATAAAATTTCAAAAACAGTCTTAAAAATGCAAGCATTTATGCCTGTTTTTGAAATTTTGCTTGGCTCTGAACAGTTACCCATTCTCTCTATATTCACTTGGAAGAATTCCATATTTTTTCCGAAATGCCCTTGCCATCGCCTTGCTTCCGGAGAAGCCGCTGCGAAGTGCTGTCTCAGTGATATTATATTTTCCGCCCTTCAGGTCTTTCATTGCATATTCCAGACGGATATTCTGCAGATAGCTCTTATATGTGATTCCCGCATACTTCTGAAACATCCTCGACAAGTACGTTGGCGAGTAGCCAAAAATTCTTGCCACTTCTTCCAGACTGAGCTCCTGTACATAATTCTCTTTCATATAAGATGTGATTGCTGAAAGCTTGTTCAGATTCTTATTCTTCCTTACAAAAGCATCCTCAACTTCCGTCAGACGGTATTCTTTCACAAGGAGATATAAAAGATGATAAAAAATACTGTCCATCTTCATGTCATATCCACACTGCTTTTCGCAATACGTCTTATACAGTTCTTCCAACAATTCCATAAAGCGCGCGTCCTTACGTCCCGGTTCATGCGTAAACCAGATAAATTGCTCTCCTGTATAATATTTTTCAAAAACTTTCAACGGAATCTGAAGAACAATCGTCTCGTTTGGCAACGGAGAATCTACTTCATGAACCTCATTCGAATTCACAATCATAAATTCTCCCGCTGTCAGATGCCAGGTCTTCTCATCGATCTTAAATTCCAGTTCTCCGTCGCACACTGCAAAAATCTCAATCGATCTGTGCCAATGTTTTTCTCTATGGTAATGTCCTTCTCTGCCTTCAAATAAGAATAGTTTAAAAGGAAATCCAACTTCCGGAACGATCAATTCATGCGCAAACTGCATCTCTTTTATTCACCACACTTTAGGCTTTCGTCCACTTATGTACCGTATCTGTTCCCGGACTACATAATTCCACTGTAGATCCATCATCTGACAGTGTATAGACATATTCCAGTGTTCCACCGGAGATAACCAGATTCAGCCTCAATGTACCGTCTGCATTCTCTGCAACACAATATGTTCCCTTTGTCTCACCGGAGGAACTCTTGATCACAAGCTTTCCGTCCTTCTTTAATTTATATTCATTTCCGCTGTTGTCTGTCCACTTTCCGATCAGCCCCTTCGCACGGTCATCCGTCAGATCCAGAAGTTCTGTATCCGCCTGGAGTAATTTTATATCCTTACCACCATCCAGGGACTCCAGCACTACGCCATAGCCTGTATCATCTGTCGTAACCGCATACAGTTTACCTTCTTCTTCGCCGTCCATTGTGATCTTGATTGTAATGTTGTTATCCTCATCAAATCCACACTCAAATGTCAGTCCGGTGTCATCCTTAGTTCCTGTTCCATCTTCTTTCAGATCATACACAGTATCTGTTCCAATCACCTTCCACTGCTTTGCCATAACTCTCTTAACAGAATCACTTGGAAGAACCGCGTTGTCTCCCATCTGTTCTTTCATCGTACTGCTTGCTTTGTCCACCTCTTCTGTCGTAGATGCAGCCGGTTCTGTTTTCTTCGTATCGCCGCATCCTGTCATACACAATGTGCTTGCCAGAAGTAATGCTACTACTAATCTTTTCATATTCTCTCTCCAGTCTTGTTACTGTTCACTCCGTGTCAATCAGCAAAGTGATTGACACGGGAGTGAACAGTAACCCAGTCTTTTCTGTCTGATCAGAAAGATAGCATTCCGATCAGGACTTACAGTCTTTAGAGTATCACAAACGCACTGTAAATTCCAGTAAAGTTAATACAATTTCACGGTTATTTCATTTTTAGACACACTCGTTTTCGTTTGTTTTCAACAAACTTTAATGCTTTTGCACTGTTTCACTTTACCTCGACAGCTTGTTTATTTTCTTAACATATGATACACTATTCACAATGTAAAATTATAGGTAACTTGGGAGGAAATAGGTTATGATTATCTCTACAAGAGGGCGTTATGCTCTCCGAGTCATGATTGATCTGTCTCAGCAGGATCCGGACTCTTACACACCGCTGAAAGAGATCGCAGCACGTCAGGAGATTTCTGAAAAGTATTTGGAAAATATTTTAAAATCTCTTGTCACACAAGGATTTATCCTTGGACTTCGCGGAAAAGGTGGTGGCTACCGCCTGACAAAATCTCCGGAAGAATACACTCTCGCTTCCATTCTTCATGCGACAGAAGGAAGCCTTGCAGCTGTAGCGTGTCTGGAGGATCATGCACCGGAATGTGCACGTGCGGGTCAGTGTCCGACACGTCCGATTTGGGAAAAACTGGATAACCTTATCGAGGATTATCTTGGAAGTATCACACTTGCTGACTTTCATGAACCGGCCATTCCATGCAAGATTGAGAAATAGCATTATTTCAGGGGGAACGAAATAACAGTTGTTTCAATACAATGGAAAATCAGATCTACATAGAAAAAGATGGATAAGTAATGCTTTTATTGCTTATCCATCTTTTTCTGTTTCTATTTTATCTAATCATCCGTGAACGTTTTCTTTCACTGCTTTTTCAATCCGATCCAACGCTTCCACAAGCGTCGCTCTCTGGCAAGCCACGTTGATCCGCTCAAAACCACTTCCAGGCTCTCCGAAGATCGCTCCTCCATCCAGCCAAACCTCTGCCTTATCTTCTATCAGTTCTTTTAGTTCCTTGTCTGAAAGCCCTAATGCCCGGAAATCCATCCAGACGAGATAGGTCCCTTCTGTCTTTGTCACCTTGATCTGTGGTAAATGTTCTGCCATCCATGTATGAAGGAAATCAATATTCGACTTCACATACTGTTTCATCGCCTGATACCATTCTTCGCCCTGAGTATACGCAGCGATCAGCGCAAAGATTCCGGGTGCGCCGACCTGACTATACCCGGCTGCAGTTACCTGATGCTGAAATTCCTTGCGAAGGCTTGCATTTGGAATGATAATATTGGAAATCTGAAGTCCAGCAAGATTGAATGTCTTCCCCGGGGAAGTACATGTCACTGTAATGTCTTTATACTCGTCCTTAAGATCTACAAGTACCTGATGCTTCCCTTCAAATACGAAGTCTGCATGAATCTCATCACTTACAATGATCACCTGATGCTTTAGGCAAATGTCTCCCAGACGCTCCACTTCTTCCCTTGTCCATACCCGGCTGACCGGGTTGTGTGGGCTGCAGAATAAGAATAATTTCACACCCTTTTCCACGATCTGGCGTTCAAAATCTTCGAAATCAATCGCATAAGACCCATCTTCCTTACGGATAAGGATATTGGCGGCCACTTTACGGTCATTGCTTTCAATCACTTCCCGGAATGGATAATAGACCGGATCCTGGATCAGAATATAATCCCCAGGTTCTGTATAAGCCTTCACCGCCATTGCCAGTGCAAAGACAATTCCCGGAGTCTTTGTGATCCACTCCTTGTCGATTTTCCATCCGTGACGGCGTTCCATCCAGGAGCTGACCGCATCGTAATACTCCTGATCTGACTCTGTATATCCATAAATTCCATGCTCTGCCTGACGGATCAATGCTTTCTGGACGAAAGATGACGTCTTAAAATCCATATCAGCGACCCACAACGGAAGAATATCTTTCTTTCTCCCTCTTTCTTCTGCAAAATCATACTTCAGACTGTGGGTTCCTCTTCTCTCTACAGGCTGGTCAAAATTCAAATTCTTCTCACTCATTTTTACTCCTTTTATTGAAATGCCTGTTCCAGATCCTTGATCAGATCTTCAGCATTTTCAATTCCAACGGACATTCTAAGGAAATCTTCTGTGATTCCAAGATGTTCTCTTATCTCCACCGGTACATCACCGTGTGTCTGAAGCATTGGATATGTGATCAATGATTCTACACCGCCAAGGCTCTCCGCATAAGAAATCAATTTCACACTTTCAAGAATCTTTCTTGTACGTTCCACCGTATCTACACGGAAAGAAAGCATACTTCCTGCTCCTGTCGCCTGCTTCTGGTTTACCTCGTATCCCGGATGATCTTCCAGCCCCGGATAATAAACTTCTGTCACATCCGGTCTGTTTTTCAGCCAAAGTGCGATTTTCTTCGCATTCTCCTGCTGGCGCTCCAGACGCACTGATAAAGTTTTGATTCCGCGAAGTACAAGGAAACTGTCAAACGGAGACAGACTACAGCCAACTGTCTTATATGTATAACGCAATTTTTCCGACAGCTCTTTCCCTTTGACACAAACAAATCCTGCGAGAACATCATTGTGTCCTCCAAGGAATTTTGTCCCGCTATGTACTACGATATCAGCACCCAACTGTAGCGGTTTCTGGAAATAAGGAGAAAGGAATGTATTATCCGCAAGAATCAGTAACCCAAATTCGTCTGCGAGTTTTCTCATCTCTGCAAAATCTGTAATCCTCATCGTTGGATTGCTTGGTGTCTCAATATAAAGTGCCTTTGTCTCTTTTCTGATATTCTTTCTTACAAGATCAATATCTGAAGTATCTACATAAGAAAACTTTAATCCTCGCTTTTCGCCAATGCTTTCAAACATTCGCACAGTTCCGCCGTACAGATCTTCTGTACATAAAATATGACTGCCTTCTCCGAAAAGCTCCAGGCAGATTCCAATTGCCGCCATTCCTGTCGAACACGCAATACTGTCATCCGCTCCTTCTAAAGAGGACATTACGCTTTCTAATTCATACCGTGTCGGATTGCTCTCGCGGGAATAATCATATCCTGTGCTTTTCCCGATTCCCGGGTGTGCGAAGGTTGCTGTCTGAAAAATGGGAACGGAGACTGCTCCGTATGGATGTCCCTCTACAAATCCTCCGTCCCCGTGAATACATCGTGTTTCAAATTGATAATTTTCTGCCATGCTGTCTGTCTCTGCTCCTTACGTTCCACTCTATTAAATATAGTACATTCCCTCAACAGAATCCTGATACCCTTCGTATGCATCCACAAGATCCTTAAGCGTCACATCTTCCAGAATCTCCTGAACACAATCATTGATTCGGTCAATGATCAGATGCTGAATTGCTTCCTGATCTCCACGTCCCACGCTATTTCGATCAACTTCATCTTCCAGGTCATACGTTCCTTCCAGTGCCTCTACAATCTGTGCAACCGTGATTTCTTTCGGATCTCTCTCAAGAAAATATCCTCCCTGGGAACCTTTCATACTCTTTACAATATGAGCCTTGCGAAGAGCTGAAAATACATGCTCAAGATACTGGGCGGAAATGTCATTTCTCTGTGCGATACTCCCTAATGAAACCAGCTCTGTCCGTGAATTCACCGCCAGATCAATAAGAGCACGCAGTCCATATCTGCTTTTCTTTGATAATTTCAAACGCTTCTACTCCTTTCTTCTAAGCACTGTAGGAGCAGCTTTTACTGCTCCTACTTCTTACAGATTTCTCTGATTCTTATTTACTGAATTGCTTTGAATGCCTCATCCAGATCCTGGATGATATCATCAATATTCTCTGTACCGATAGACAGACGGATTGTGTTTGGCTTGATTCCCTGATCAAGAAGCTCTTCCTCTGTGCACTGGCTGTGTGTTGTTGTAGCCGGGTGGATAACAAGTGATTTCACATCCGCTACATTTGCAAGCAGTGAGAACAGTTCCAGGTTATCAATGAAATCCTGAGCTTTCTTAGAATCACCTTTGATCTCAAATGTGAAGATAGAACCACCGCCGTTCGGGAAATATTTCTTATAAAGTTCCTGCTGTTTCGGATCTGGATCTACAGATGGGTGATGTACTCTCTCAACCTGTGGATGATTGTTCAGATACTCAACAACCTTCAGTGCATTTTCCACATGACGCTCTACACGAAGGGAAAGTGTCTCAAGTCCCTGCAGGAAGATAAAGGAACTGATCGGAGAAATTGTTGCTCCTGTATCTCTCAAAAGGATTGCTCTGATCTTTGTAACAAATGCAGCCGGTCCGCAAGCCTTTGTAAAGCTGATGCCGTGGTAGCTTGGGTTCGGATCTGTCAGTGACGGGAATTTTCCTGAAGCCTCCCAGTCGAACTTACCGCCCTCGATGATAACTCCACCGATTGTTGTTCCATGTCCACCGATGAACTTTGTAGCAGAGTGAACAACAATGTCAGCACCATACTCGATTGGTCTTACAAGATAAGGTGTTGCAAATGTATTATCTACAACAAGCGGGATTTTAT
>OLRF01001103.1_pt1 | contig 29711 bp, 22 predicted proteins | sample 1672061 | NCBI WGS metagenome assembly OLRF01 (sample SAMEA3136641, study PRJEB25190) | human gut metagenome | reverse complement strand
AGCACGGTCGTTCGGAGCCGAAAGACAGCGTGAAACTGATGCTTCAGCCCCGAAAAAAAGTTTGCTGCAACAGTCCTGAAAATCAAGGGTTGCTGCAACAGTCAAAAAACAAAACCGGGCAGCTCAAGACGGGTTGCCCGGTCAATACCACTGACAAAGCCCCTCTAATATGATCTGCAACCCATTTGTCAGACATGTGGTATACTGTTAACAAGTGGGGTGATTTTATATGCCGAAAGGGATACCGAACAAGAAATACACAGGTGAATTCCAACAGATGGTTGTTGAAACCATGCAGAAAGAAGGAATGAGTTACAGTGAAGAGGTAAGGGAGTTCGATGTATGTGACCATCATCGAATCATGTCGTGGGAGTGCATTTATCTCTAAGAAGGTTCGGAAGGGCTATATGTCGAGAGACGAGGCCGCAAGAGTACCGGCAGGCCCCCGAAACAGATCAAGCCGAAGGTCGAATCAGTTCAAGGCAGAGCCGATCGAGTACCTTGACTGTTACAATAACCGCCGTGTCAAGGCCAAACTTAGGGGCTCGCCTCCTTCTGTTCACAGAAATCAAGCCCTCGAAGCTGCTTGATTTAATTCTTTTGTCTAACTTTTTTGGGGGCAGAACATTTTAGGTGCTCTTTTTGTTTTCGTTCCAGTCAATTGCGTAAATCTCTTTCTGCCATTTATCTACAATTTGCCCTTGGCGGATTATTCTATCCGGAATTGTGTATACCAGCTTAAAACCGAATGGCGCATCATGGCTAATAAACATCCCTTTGAAATAGTACTGCGGTAACAATTCAGTTTTACTCGTTTCCCTCATAACTCTATATAAGGGTACGGTGTCGAACCAATTCCCCATGCCCTTATTAGAGTCTATCAAAACGCAGCATTTGACATCATAAGGCTCGACTATTTCTTTCCAACAATTGTCAGGGGTTAACGGGACGACGACAAGATATCTTTCCAACCCATTAGGCAGAGTAATACGGCACACTGCAACGTTATAATCAATTCCGTCGTATAATGTAAAAAAGCACTTTAACTCAGGGTTGACAAGTAAAAGCATTTCCTCAAACTCGATATCAAACTGCTCTTGAAACTCATCAAGCTGATAGAATCTGTTGATGATTTCTTCAAAATGAGGCTTTGCCCAGTAATCATGTGCGCCAACGGGAATAATGTAAATATCGGGCGAGATGATTTGGCTTGCGCTTGTACAGGAGAGGGCAAAAACAGGAAATAAGTCATCTGTGACGGCCGGCATAAAACCTATCACGCAAGATTTCCTTCCATCAAGATCTTTTAGCAATTCTCGATAATCTGCACTCTCCCCATTCAGAGCACATCTACAGTTTGCAATAAATTTATATAACATCAAATCACCTCACGATATTTACAGTACTCGAATGTTAAAAGCAGCTTTAACCTTTTTCCCCAAAGGTTCGCTTGCCTCAACATCAAGCATTCCTTCAGTATTGAGACTAAGCTGGCACTTTAAACTCAAGTTTTTAGGAGAATTGGGCGGAAGAATCAATTCGACCGTCCCGATGAAACGTTTATCAGGAGTTGATAAATCAAACTCTTCATCTTGGTACTCTGACTCATATATAATGTTCAATATTACATCGCTTTTGACTTCAGGATAGTATTTTGATACATTTCAAGGCGAGATTCGGTAGTTTATTCTTGTCTTCCTACCATGGTTTTCAGCGCGTACTCCATCAGCAGGTTGATGTTTTTGCTGTGGTATTTATCCCCGATATCGAGGATTTCATCAAAGTGCAGCGAGTGGAACCGTCGTCGATCTATCCCGATGATTTCGAAAACTCATGCTTCCGATTCTGCTTGGTCTTTTGCCGGCGGCAGCGTGTAGAACTTGTCGCAGTGGGCGAAGATGTAATCCATTTCTGAGGATCTTAGGCCGCCAATAATCTTGATTAGAAGAAGGCCAAACAAATCCAGAACCTCATAACGGGCTTCGGCAGAGCCGACGCCGATATGGAGCAGCTCATCAATAACGTGGTGGAAGCGTTCAAGGATGTTGTCGCCAATATCACGCCCGTTATCGAGAACATCATTACGGCGCTTCCTGCCGTAACAGGAGCGTTCATTTCGGCTATGGCAGATGATGCAGCGACTGTGCTGATGCACGGTATCCGCATTACCATCACGAAGGACGGTGCCAACCAGTGACTGTAAACCTTTGGGTAACATTGATTAGTGCCGTGCTTGGCAGCGGCGCACTAACCGCCGTGGTGACAGCGGCACTGACTGCACACCGGGAACGCAAAAAAGCGGCAGCGCAGGTATCAGCTGCCGAAGCCCGCGCCGCGTCTGCCGAGCGGCAAGCACTGATGATGTTGACGCTTGACAGCCTACAGGCAAGGTGCCGCCCTTTCGTGCCTACATTGTATCATGTCTTGCCCCGTAAATCAAGAGAGGACGTGATTATTATCGGCGAGAAAAAAATGGGAAGGCCCACAGTAAACCCGCGTACCGAGAAAATCGGCTTTCGACTGTCAAAGCAGGAGATCGAAGATATTGAAAAGTGCGCGGCTGCTATGGGAACGCAGCGCGTGAATGCTGTAACCGAGGGTATTCGATTGCTGAAAAAAGAATTGGGCTTGGATTAAGCCAAAGAAAAGCGGCTGTTGCTTGATGCAACAGCCGTGAACTTTATCTCCCAAACACCAACCCTAACGTTTCTTTGACGAAAAACACCTGCGGTTCGTATTTGAGCTGCTTTGGTGGGACTATCGGAAACCTTTTCGAAGAATTACAAAATAATTCGCGATTACGTCAAGTGCCACGCTTCTACCCCTGTTAATACCGATGTAGATCCAGCCATCACAGACCAGTCCTGCAACCCGGATTATATAGTAAAATCCATCAAACAGCAACAAAAAGTACTTACAGAGCTGGAAACTCGAACTATTATAGAGCGTTATCAGCAAGGCGTATCAAGTTATACCTTGGCCGAAGAATTCGGTTGCCACCGCAGCACGATTAGCGCCGTGCTCAAGCGTAACGGTATAGAAGTATCGCATAGAGCATCCACCAAGCCTGAACTGGTCAAGAAAATTATTGGGCTCTACGCAGAATACAAGACACCAAAAGAAATCGGAAAAATCGTAGACTTAGACTGCGGCACAGTTCGGCAAGTCTTGAAGGATAACGGTATCTATATCCGTAAAAGCTGGGAGTACCCTAAGCATAATAATGATTAAAACACATAATGCAGAAACTTTGAATAATCCTCAATGTCCGATGGCTGAGAGTATCTCAAAATGCACTGAATCCAATCTTCTACTCGATCATCAGATAGTTTAATAATTCCCCAATGACTACAAAGCACCTTCTCATCTGTCGCCTGTATTATATTTGTAATCATTCTTCTCGATGAAGCAATACGTCCAAAAACTGCTGGTAGCAGACTTCTACTTCCATCAAGGTATTTCATCTCAAATCTTCCTCCAGCAGAAAAACTGTCTCGTATGTTTGTATTAATTATTCCTTTTTCTGTTGCAAGCCAAAGTGCATACCTTTGATACTTTGAAGCACCACTAAGTGTTATGGTCTCCGGGAAAAACGCATAGCCATAATTCGTCATACGTGCTTTTTCATCAGCATCAAGCGTAGACCATAACCTAGCCGACATCGGCGCAGCAACTTCCTCGACATCGTCTGTAGCCCACCATAAGCTTTGTCCGGGCTTAAGCATTTTTTTATAGTAATCTGAAACAAGCGGTACTGGATTATCCATTCTTCTCAAATCGTCATAAGCAGCTCCAATCTTCTCGAATATGTTTTTTTCGCCTTTTTCCTGAAGTTGCATATCTATCCTATATCTAGGATAGTGTGTTACGACGATTTCAGAGAGACAATCTTCATACGATTTTGATCGAAACTCTGTTGGCTCTCCTAATTTTCCGAAAGTCAGAAAAATACGTTTAACCTCTTGATTTCTTGTTGATTCTAGAATACTACTACCAATCGACTGCCAGTGATTTTTCTCTGTGCTTTTAACTTCAACTCCGTAATATCTCTTTGCAATTATATCAGGGAAACTTGCACCAGAAATTAGTTTAATTGTTCCTGAAAATCCAGTGCCTTTAGCGCAGTGTTCCAATGCGTTATATACTTCGACCTCAAGCTTTTTCCCGCTTTTATCCTTAAAATAGCCCGCTTCATTGTTTGCCTTTTCATTTAACAGCACATCAGTCTTTTTCATTAGCGCACGAAAGCTATTAAATTCTTCCTTGCTAGCAGTGGATAAAATCATTTTGTTTCCTTAAAGTATCTATTCCATTTTAAGTCAAGGTTAGCTGCAATACTATATGCTAGCACTGGGGGAACCGCATTACTGATTATCTTATACGCATCACTTGATGCCACTGCGACATTAATTTCGGTTTTTGGCAGAATAAATTGGTAATCATCTGGAAAAGTTTGTATTCTAGCACATTCTCTAACTGTTAATCGCCGTTCTTTAAGTCCGTCTGCAAGCTCAAATATATGGGTTCCACCATGCTCTTTGCTTAATCTACGGAACTCAATATTTCCGTGGTGTTCAGAACGTATAGTAGGAGCAACTGCGTCTAGCTTAATTTCTGCCTGTCCTTGGCAATGCTTACCCATATACTTCGCCTTTGAATACTTCTGCTGTGATAAATCATCAGAATACTCCGGCTCAACAAGTCCTCTCATTGCTATTGATGACGTTACAATAGGTAAATAATCATCATTACTGTCACCATGTGTAATTGGTGGATAGGGATCATACTCTTCACTTATAGTTTCTTTGCTTAGAGCCCGAAGGGCTTCTGGGCGCAAGGCGTCTTTTTTAAAGCCAAAAAAGATTACACGTTCTCTAGATTGAGGCACACCATAACTTGGTGCATATAGAACTTTTGCAGGAACAACTAAATACCCATTTCCACCAGCTTTCGAAAAGTCCTGTTCAATTATTTGCTTTACGTCACCAAGATTAGTTAATCCCTTTACATTTTCTGCGATAAACATTTTAGGCTCGGTGACAGTAATGACCTCGCGCATCCATATATAAAGTTGACCACGACTTTCGATAGAAGGTTCATCGACATCCAACGCTCTCCCATTATGGCTCTTCTTTGAATTGAAACCTAACCTTTTTCCAGCAACAGAAAAATCTTGACAAGGAAAGCCGCCAGTTACGACATCTATATCTTTAGGAAAAGGATCTTGGCCATTTTGGGCTTGTTTAACTAAATCAACTACGCTCTCGAGACTGTATATATCATTAGCGTTCTTAGTCTTTTTCTCAAAAAAGGAAACCCATGCAGCTTTAGCAAATGGCAAGATATCGTCAGCAAAAACTGTCTTAAAACGATTCTTTTTCAAAAGAATCATATCCCCGTTACTATCCTCAACCCATTCGGGATGAATCTTTGTGTTCACAGATTCCTTTAGACATGAAAAACCTCCTTCAAATCCGATGTCCATTCCTCCACATCCGCTGAAAAGACTTAGGACTCTTAACTCGCCATCGGAAGAATCATCTGTCATTGATCCCCCAATGAGCTATATGCAACATATCTCTACTCCACTTATTTACTAACTATTCTATCACACATATTCAAAGTAGAGTAAATGGCCCGCCGAAACCGGCGAGCCATTAATTACTTTCGAACATATTTTCATTTTAGTTTTCGCATAAATATAGCTTTAAGAATTAATTCTATAACAATCATGCGCTCCTTTTTTTATTGAACACCGAAAGAATAACTTACTTGCAAGAAAAGAAAAAGCATAAATTTAATGCTTTACGACATCGTAAGAGACGATAGTTGCGCGAGCAAGTATGCATCCTTGTTTGAATTCTTTACTTCGAGCCGATCTAACACAGATTGCTCTGTCTCAGGGCTCCAGTAAATCTTCAATTTGTTCTTGGCTCTAGTGATCGCAGTATAGAAAATATTGTGCGTGATTCGTTCTTCCGTTTCATTTGTTATTACAATCTTCACAGAATCATATTCCAAGCCCTGTGCCTTGTGGATGGAAACTGCATATGCGACTTGGAACGGGACGACCGTCGAATTATTATCGTCATCGTCTTCGTCGGTGCTCCGATATCTATTTACACTGAACGAAATGATGGATTTTCCTGCCTCGGACTCCCCGATGAGTTCAAAATCATAACTCCATGCGTCGATTTCATTAATCGATTCCTCAAGTTCAATATCAAACCAGATTTGCTGTTCCTCTGGGCGAATATCGACAATTCTGCCTTTTGAGTTGTTGTGAATCAGCGGAGAAAAGATATTCGATTCATTAAACAGAATCGGATCGCCTACCTTGTAGGTATTAATCCCCCATACGATGGTAGGATTAGGATTACTGTTCTGCAAGAACCGGTTGATATTATTTATTCCATATAACCCGTCATAGTTCAGACAAAGGATAATTTCATCGTCATCGCTATGCTCAAAAATGGACTCATCGAGCCTTGCTACGTATCCGTTCTTTACAAGTGGCTCTAAAATCGCATCATCAAGTTTGCGCACTCGATCCCATACCGTCAGAAGATCATTATTTGTCGTCCGATATGGATGAGTCAACTCAAATACCGAGGTCGCTGGCACAAATTTCTGAGCGATGCTAAACCAGTTCCCAAAGTAAATCGACTCAATCTGAAAGATGTCGCCTACAAGAACGAGCAACTTGAAGTTTGCTTTTTCGAGTACACGACGCATATCATCGTTACTAACCGTACTGCACTCATCAATAAAGAGAACATCGCAGTCCGTATTGTTGTTTCGCTTTGAGAGGAACTTCGCAATTGTATTATACTCGCTATTTCCGGCGGTAACCTTTCTGCGCATGTTATCTACGGCAGGATGTGTATTGGCTAGGAATATCTTATCCTTGTCCGCCCAGAAATTAGAGATGTGCTTGATTAGTGTAGATTTACCGGTACCAGCAGAACCATATATCAGCGCAACGTGGGAATTGGCAAACATATGACGTAGAGCTTCTTTCTTTCCTTCATCGTCAATCGTGTAGGACTCTCTTGAAATCCATGAATCGACAGAAGCCGTGTATTGGGAGACGCCCGATGAGGCCAGCTCCTGCAGCTTCTTGATTATTTCAGTACTGTCTTCAACATAGCCTTTGATATACAGATGATCTTTGTACTCCTCAATTCTACGACCGGTATGTTTGTAGTACAGGGAAGAATTGTATTTCCTTATCAGACCATTAATATCATCAAAGCCCTCAATCTCAGCCTCGGGCGTAAACAGATGCCCCTCTATCTCGGTGTTGTTCTTAATGTATCTAGCGAACAGTTCATGCTCGTGGCCGGCAACGGGAATAGACTCAAACAAGTCATATATCCTTGGATTATGTTGCCGAAGGGAGGTGCAATAAGGCATCTGATCAAATGGAATACATCCATAGTTCAAGTAAAGATTAGATAGTCCGCCGCATTGTTCGCTCCAGTACTGCCATTTAATGACACGGTTGTTCATCTTATGGAGCAAGTATCTCAACACATTTGCTCCAGGCTTATTACCGATGATTATATCCCGGCACTGATCTAGCATTTCGTATATCTTTGTAGATTGAGCGCGTTCGGTAATCTTGCCTTTTATGTAATCGTAGTAATCCTGATCGCTACTCACGAGCTCAGTTAGAGACATCCTAACAACTGACAGGAATTTCATAAGCTCTCTATACTCATTAGAACTCGTGCTATGTTTCACTCTCGGGCCGAAGATCTCAGACAGGTTGTCCCATTCGCAGGGACGAATTGATACTTCGTAGCCGTCAATCACAAGAATAGACATATCCTTGTCGAGAATACGAATTGCATCATTGCGTATAGAGAATTTTACTGCGTAATTATCTACAATCTCATGATGCGTGAACGCAATCACTCTGTCGAATTTGCTCGCGTTCGCATTGGCGGCGGTAAAGGTCACCTCATAATAGATCTTCTGATTGACAAAAAACGGCTTTACTTTCTGCACGTAGTACCGGTCGTTATAAGCAACCGGTACGCTGTGCATACTTGGTGTTTCAATTCTTTCTGCGATTCTCTCGTAGTACTCTGACAACTCCGTGTCTGTATCCAAAGGAAAATCACTGATATTGCCTAAGACATCAATATTGTAAATTCGTTTCAAATAGAGCTTAATCTTGAGAAGATGTTCATAATATTTGAGCATGAGGCGCTCAGATCCGTCTTTGTCCACGGTATAATGCGACACAGACTTTTGGAGCATTTCGTGAAACCTATACAGGAATCGCAAATCTCCACGACGCTGCATATCCTTCAAGGCGGTGACATTCAGATCATAATCATTAGGATTGACGTCTTGTCCATTAGAATATGCTTTGATCGCTATATACTCAACGAAGTTGCGAATATGTCCAAGAATATTTTGACTCAATAGCCCCCTGTCGGTAGTACTGAGCTGAGCAATATTGTCGCATATTACGTTGTTCGTATCCAGAATTGCTTTATCTATTCTAAGCATTTAATCATCTCCGTCAAAATGGCAATTCTTCATCCTCAATAGTCATTGTTCCAGGTTCTCCAACAATAAACCTGGCTCTTTCAAATAGTTCGTCATAGGTTAATATCTCCGGACTCCTTAATTCTTGGCGAAAGCGTTCAAATGAGTTTCTTTTGTCCCAGATATCAAGCTCGCTTGTCTTCCCAATCACTACTATCCCTTTAGGAGAAACTGTATTAATCCCGGGCAATTGCTCTCGATTGTGTTCGTTCCTCGCATCAGAAATTTCCCATTGAGCACAATTCACCTGAATTTGAGAGACTGCACCAGCCAATTCGCTACTTACACCCCAAGCTCCGTTTCTGTATTGCTCTCTCTGAAGAAGATGCGTATTCGGTTTTTTGATTTCAACAAGACAAGTATATCTCGTTTCGGCTTCGGTCGCAGTTAGGAAGTCTCCGCGCTGTCCGCCTCTTCCGTCTACGGCTGCACCACCATAGTTTGGCTGAGGCTGTATGACTCGGAGAATCTGATATCGTAGTCCATAGCCAAATATCCACGTATTCGCTTCGAAAAAGTCTTGCCAATCTCCCTCTGAAAGCTCTTCGTTTTGAAGCATTTCTTCAAAACGGTGCAGAATCTCAATTCTGTCTTCTTGAATCTTAGAGTTTGCCAGTCGTGTAGCAATATCAGGATTACTTCGAGAAAACTGCTCCCAGACATCTTCACCGTAATGAGCATCAAGTAATCTGCGAATAATATCTGCTTTATTCCTATCGTCAACGACTAACGCATTGGCGTCCACTAAGGTAAAATCTCGCGTTCCATAATGTATACCTTGCTCCTCCAATACAGTCTCTAACTCTTTTAAGGTTTCGTAAAGTGTTTTAGTTGCTTCGGTCGGTAGTGTAATCTTAACTCCTTCATCTGGATGTAAGGAATTGAAATTCACAGGTACTAATTCTTCATAGCTTCCATTAGGATCTTTGCGATAACGGATAATATCACCTCGAATTCCACCTGGATGCATAGCCGCTTTGAACACGGTTCTAGTTCTAGGCGTATCTTCAAGAATGAATTCTCGATCTACTTCAACAAATTGGTTGCCTCGGCTTTGAGTAGTAATTACATCCACAATGCCTTACCTCACTTATCTCGCTAAATACGTAATCCCATAGACTTAATTAAAACCTTTCTATGCATCCATAATGTTATCGGTCCACAGCTCACACTGCAGCATGACCGTCTGAAGGGCATCGTCCATGCCCTCAGGCGGATATTTATGTTTCTTCAAAAGTTTCTTTATCAGCATTCGCATCTTGGCTCTTGCCGATTCGCGTTTTTGCCAGTCAATCGTTCGGTTCTTACGTAGAGTTTCAGTAAGCTCATTTGTAATAGCAATGAGTTCATCATTCTCATAGAAGTCCTTAATGGCACGAGGCTTTGTGAGGGCATCATAGAAGGCAAGCTCATCTGCAGTCAAGCCGAGCTCCTCGCCTTCCTCTTGGGATGCAGCAATGGAATGTGCAAGGTTAAGAAGCTCTTGGATAACCTCTTCATTCGTGAGCATGCCATTCAGGTATGCTTTCATCATACGCTGAATAATCTCACTGAACTGCTCAGACTTAACAACATTCGTTCGACGGTAGATAGATATTTGCTCAGCAATCAGCTTCTTCAAGAGTTCAACGGCGAGATTCTTTTCTTTCATCTTCGAGATCTCTTCCAAAAACTTCGGGTCGAACAAATTGAACTCGCCGCCAACATCAGAGAAGAGATTAATGACGCCGTCACTCTTGATGCTCTGTTTCAGGAGCTCATTGATACGTTTATTCATTTCAGGCAGAGAAATCTTCTTCTCACCGCCAGCATTGGAAAGGCGAAGAACCAATACTCGTACCGACTCAAAGAACGCGGCTTCGAAGCGGTCATCTTCGCCCACAAGGGAAGAACAGAGCGACAAAGCCTGATGTAGCAACAAACCCTCGCGGATGAAGGCTTCCTTCTTGTCCTCATTCTTTACATCGACAATGAAGTTGACCGCTCCGCTGATTGTCTTTGCACGCTCAAGGTCTGTACCATCTTTGAACTTGGAATAGTCATATCCAAAGAACAAGTCACGACAAACAGAAAGCTTCTCTAGGAATTTCGGGTAGGCAACCTTTGCCACGTCCGTATCGCCATAGTTCTTTTTATCTCGGGCCGTATAGTCGTTCATCGCCTGCTTCAAAGCGGAAGCAATACCGACATAATCTACGACGAGACCGCCCTCTTTATCCTTAAAGACGCGATTCACGCGGGCAATCGCCTGCATGAGGTTATGGCCGGACATCGGCTTATATACATACATTGTCGCAAGGGAAGGTACGTCGAATCCGGTTAACCACATATCAACGACGATCGCGATTTTCGTCGGACTGTTATTATCCTTGAAGAGCTGTGCAAGATGATCCTTATGGCGCTTATTTCCGATAACCTTACGCCATTCTTCTGGATCTTTGTTGCTCTCGGTCATCACAACGCCAACCTTCTCCGTCCAGCTTGGACGAAGCTCAAGGATGCGCTTATAGATTTTCATGGCGATGGCGCGTGAATAAGCCACGATCATTGCCTTACCAGTTAACAGGTTCTCGCGGTAATTTTCGTAATGGTCAAGAATGTCGTTAACGAGGGAATTAATTGTATTATCGTTACCGAGAATAGCCTCCATCTGGCCGAGCTCGCGCTTGCTACGTTCAATCACAGACGGATCAGCATTATTCGCCATGATTTCATACTCGGTATCAATCAGCCTCAACGTATCGGCATCAAGGTTCAGTTTGATAACACGGCTTTCGTAATACACTGGACGCGTTGCACCATCCTCAACAGCCTGGGTCATATCATAGACATCAATGTAATCACCAAAGACCTCGCGAGTGCTTCTATCCTTAGAAGAAATCGGAGTACCAGTGAAGCCAATGTATGTAGCGTTCGGAAGGCTATTGCGAATGATGCGCGCCGTACCAACAACACGTTTTGCGATTTCCTCGCCTTCTTCATTTGTCGTGATCTTAATTCTCTCGGTCAGACCATATTGACCGCGATGGGCCTCGTCCGCCATCACTATAATATTGCTGCGTTCAGAAAGAGGCTCATGAGATTCCTCGAACTTCTGCATTGTTGTAAAGATAATGCCGTTCGCCTTACGTCCGGCAAGCAGAGTTTTCATATGTTCACGACTCTCGGCATGCATTGGTTCCTGGCGCAGGAACTCCTTGCATTTTGCGAACTGACCATAAAGCTGATCATCTAGATCATTGCGGTCAGTAAGAACAACGATTGTAGGACTATCCAAAGCTTCCTGCAAGAGATGGGCATAGAATACCATCGACAGGGATTTGCCACTGCCCTGGGTGTGCCAGAATACGCCGCCTTTGCCATCGCCACCATCAGCGGAGGCTCTTTTTGTCGATACGATGGCTTTATTTACAGCAAAGTATTGATGATATCCAGCGAGAATCTTGAAGCTGTTTACGCCTTCATTCGAGAAACAGATAAAGTTTTTGATAATATCCAGTAAGCGCTCCTTCTGGAACATTCCCTCAAAGAACGTATCAAATTGCGCATACTGCGTATTCTCATAGCTTCCGTCAACAGTTTTCCATTCCATAAAGCGGTCTTCACCGGAGGTAATAGTGCCCGCTCTGGATTCGCCCATATCACTCATCACGCAGATCGCGTTATATACGAACATGGACGGGATCTCGTGCATGTAGTTACGAAGCTGCAAGTAGGCTTCGCTGGCATCGGTTTCCTCACGGGATGGAGATTTGAGCTCGACAATTACAACCGGAATACCATTCAAGAACAGTAAAACGTCAGGACGCTTATTACTGTTTTCGATAAACGTCCACTGATTTGCCACAATGAAGGAGTTGTTATCTGGATTTCCGTAATCGACAAGATACACAATTGCGGAGCGTTCGGAGCCATTAACGAAGTAACGCACGGGGATACCGTTCTGAAGATAATCCATAAAGACGGCATTCTTCTGGACAAGAGAACCGTTCTCGATGTTCTTGAGCTTGTTCAATGCCTCGGTCAGCGCATCTTGAGGAAGTGTCGGATTAAGACGTGACAAAGCAACCTCTAATACTTCTTCGTACAGAGGATCGCGAAGATCTCTTTCAACTTCAGGGCCATACAGATGCTGATAGCCCATATTCTGAAACAGTTCAATTACGGAATTCTCATAATCCGCCTCAGTGTAACCAGGCATAAATTTTCGCTCCTTTGTGTATATTTTACCCCATCCACGAGGTTCGGTCTATTTCAAACCTTATATGTAGTCATCGATTCTAAGTGGCATAGAACACTTCTTGTGAATATTCTCCTTGCGAAAGCCATATTCTGTAAGTAATTTTGAAATAAAATCAACCCATTCAGACGTATACAAATAGTCATTATGTGGTTCGTCATACACGCAAAACTTTTCAAATGTTTCAAACTTTGCCTTTGAGCTGTTCTGAGGCCTAATCCCAAATGCTTTCCATAAAGATGTATGGTTAGTAATGTTGATATCTAATCCCGTCTTTTTCTTTACGGCATCAATAACACCCGAGGGCTTGAGTAGATTAGCATTTGATACATTCTGCACTACAAGCTTATCTTTGATGATGGTCGTAACTTTCTCGTAGTTCGCCCTATCGTTTTCATCAAGCGAACTCCAATTAACGAACTCGATTGCCAAGTCAGACCTTTTTGTATTGCTAACCTTTGGAATCTGCAATAGTTTTATGCTATACTCCTGGCTATCATATACTTCTTGAGATAAGTCAAATTTATATTTATCTATATACCGTTTTATGTCTTGCATATCTTTAGAAAGAAGCATTCGTTGGGAGGTTAGCTGCTCACTCGCCCTCAAATGAGAAAACTGTAGAGCATACGCAAGACAAGTATTAATTGAATAGTCTGATCCAAACAGACCAACAAGTAAGTTCTCGTAATTAAAGAGAAGCGCTTGGCATTCTCCGAAGAGTAAAATATCTAACTCTGAGCTATTCCAATATCTATGCTCAATTTTATTCCTTAAACCTATAAAAAAGTTTAAGTTAGCAATGACAGCATCACTAATTGGAATCGGCGGTGAATTCTTCTTGTAATTCTTTATGCATTCCTTTAACTCCCAAGCTTTTTTCTCACCGTCTACGATTTTATATCGTCCATTTTTTTCTTTATAGAAATACTTCTCGCCAATAGTTGCCTGAAAATATGAATGAAACAGTTTTGTCCAAGCAATAACCATCAAGATAATATAGTTTTCTATCCTGAACTTACTGTTTGGCCTGTTATATGTCTCGACGGCAGTCAAGGCACTATTTCTTGAATTATCTAAAATAGTCTTTGTTTTTCCTTGGCGCAGTGTAATCATATAAGCCTCCCTGAGATTATATCAAATGGACTAAACAAGAATTTAGCTGTTTAAAGGTTAAGCTCGGAGATGTCCAGTTCACCAGACATCAACTTTGGTAAGAGTGCTTCCCGCAATGCTGATAACCTTTCATTTTCAAGCCGATTGTTTAAGTATCTACCCAACAACGGATGTACCTGTTCTTGCCACTTCCATTGTTCCTGTATCGGCGGACACTTGAACGGTATCTTTTTAAGATTTGACGCAGGTTGAGCTATTGATGGCACACCCGTCTGATTGGCATAAGAAAGCAGCTCGTGCTGTCCAGACGCACTGTGGAAGAACATAAGAAGGAATTCTGGCACAACCTTTGTCTCATCGCAACGCAGATAAAACTGTCGCTGCGATAAAATGTAACGATCATATTTGCATCCATCGGGAATCATTGCTACTTGGCCTATATTGCCAGCATGAGTGAAAATAAGGTCATGAGGATACACAATTGAATTTTTCAGGCGTTCTGCGTGTTCCTCGGTGATGTAATTGAATTCAGGCTCTTCCAGAAAGTACCCACGCAGGTGGTTCCCACTGATAATAGGTACACCCTCTGGAACAAAAGTGGAAACCTTGATATTTGAGCCAAAAGGTCCCATAGCTACTTTTTTCGCTATATCCAGAATTGTAGCAGTTGGCCACTCTGCGTCTTGGAGGAGATGCTCATACAGAGCGATTGCCTGCTGAAGTAAATTCTTGTTTATCGCGTTATTTAGGGCGATTTTGTCATCTAAAGATTTCAATAAAGCTCCGATTTTTCTCTGGACACTCAATTCAGGTATGTCGATCTCAAGGTTTTGAACCACATCCGTCTGTACGCGCTGTCTTCCGGATGATCCTACCATAGACTTTATAGCTGGGTCACGCACTAGTGGACTGCATACTAAGTAATACAAATAGTCTTCGTTAGCCATGTTTTCTTTCGCACGGAAAACGATATATTCGGTCGATCCAAATCCAATCTCGCCATCCTCAAGGATGTTAACCTTCGCTGTCTTTCCGTTTTCAAGGCAGGGGGTAATTCTTGCCATAATTGTATCGCCATTCCTGAATTTCGTACCACCTGTAAATTCGGAATATTCATACTCGGGAATATCTCTACAGAAAGGCTGTAGTTTATCCATGGTGACCTTTTTCGCAACTGATCCTTTATTGATTGACTCACGCGGATTAAACTCCGCAATGTCTGAGAGTTTATATTTCATACCCAATTGCCCCCAATTTCTTCCTGATTTCATCTTCGAGTTCATGGGATTTCTCAAACATCTCCGAAAGCTCCGAAGTCAGGCGAGACATCTTCTCCTCAAATGGCTCCCCGTCGTCTTCTTGCTCCTCAATGCCAACATAACGTCCCGGCGTAAGGATATAATCTTGCTTTTCGATATCCTGAATCGTTGCTACTGAACAGAAGCCTTTTACGTCTTCAAGTTTGCCTTCTTGGAAAGCGGTGAATGTATCCGCCAATTTCTCAATATCTTTATCCGAGAAATCACGATGTTTCCGGTCAACCATATGCCCCATCTTGCGAGCATCAATGAAGACCGTCTTGCCTTTTTGCTTTTTGTTTTTAGAGATAAACCATAGCGTTACAGGAATCGTAACGCTGTAGAAAAGCTGTGTTGGTAAAGCAATGATACCTTCTACGAGATCAGCCTCGATAATCTTTTTACGAATATCACCTTCGCCACCAGACTGCGTCGATAGCGCACCGTTTGCTAATACAAGACCGATTTTGCCATTCGGCGCAAGATGATAGATCATGTGCTGAATCCATGCGAAGTTGGCATTATTCGCCGGAGGAAGACCATATTTCCAGCGCGGGTCATCCTTTAACTTCTCCTGATTCCAAGGATGGTAGTTGAACGGAGGATTGGCGAGAATAAAGTCCGCCTTTAAGGTTGGATGCAAATCATGAGTAAAAGTATCCGCCTGATGCTCACCAAAATCAGCATCGATGCCACGAATAGCCATATTCATCTTGGCCATCTTCCAGGTATCAGCTTGAGCTTCCTGACCATATACAGCTACAGTACCTCTGCGTCCGCTATGCGCCTGAACGAATTTAGCGCTCTGCACGAACATACCGCCCGAACCGCAGCAAGGATCTATAAAGACGCTGTCTTTGATACAAACAGAAAAAGCCTTCTCCGGCACATAAGTGCTGAAAAAGGCTTGAAATAAAGGGCTTTCGAGGTTCCGCTGTGTTTTACAGCAGAGCTTCGGAAGCCCTTTTTCTGTTTATTCGATTGTCGCTGGCCGGTTCTGTGGCCTTTGGAACTTACCCCTCAAAGCCGACTATCGGAGGAATAATTAAAAAGTGTGGAATAATTAAAAGGTATGTTACTCCGCTTCTTCACGTACAATAACACGTTCCACATTTTTATATTTTTCACGAAGATCCGGTATGTCTACTTTTCTTCCGAGAAGTTCTTGAACCACTCCCCATAAGCCATTCTTCTCATCAGGGAATCCGTCCATGTAATCTATAAATGGAAGGCTATTAACGACCAGCGTTTCTCCTTCAATACCACGTCCGGGAACCCCGTACTTTATCACAGGCTCCTTACCACTTCGGATATTCTTTCCGAACACAATCGGTTCAGAGACCGGTGCGCCTCCCAAAAGAGTCATGCTGATTGCAATATCGAGAATTTGGCCATCAAGTTCTATCCATGAGTGATCGAAATAGAGACCTTGCCCAAGCATTTCTCCTATGCATAGCTTGGGAGAATACCCCAGTTCAGAAAGCGCAACATATAAGGCAGAACAGCTTGCGTGGCAAGCACCCCACCATTGTTTCCGCTTCATATATTCACTCAAATTGCAAAGGACATTTGCGATGTCCTCTTTGTAACCGGCATTCTGAACAGCAGCCCTAATCAGATCACCGGTACTCATGGATTCTTTCAAAAGACAGCAATGCTTATATTTCTTTCCGCTACCACATGGGCATGGGTCATTTCGTCCGATTTTCATTCGTGATCACTCAACATTCTTCTTCAGCTGTTCAAATGCAGCTTTAATTTTTGCCGCCATCAACTTTCTGCGCTCAATCAGGAAGTCCTCATAAGGCATATTCTCCCAACCATGCGGAAGTGCGTTTTCTTCTTCCATACGCTGGATTTCTTCAGGGCTGCAGCCCTCACAAACAACAGGATAATAAATCGAGGGAGCCTCATCGAGTATCTCCATATTATCCTTCCAATCGATGAAGGCGTAGTTAGCCATCTGGTTGATCTTAGCGTCGTTATATCCCAGCGTCTTCAGATAAGCCTTCGGGAAAAGGTGATGCTTCTCCAGTGACTTTCTCTTACCGTCGGTACCGGGCTCGAATAGTTTGCTGACGAGCAGATTACTCTTCGAGAACAGGATTTTAGCATTCAGAATGTTTAAGGCGGCTACATAAGCGTTCCAAGCATTATTGCCTCGCCCCGATACTGCCAAACCCTCGGAACCGATAAGAGTAATATCGAAGTAGTCGTTTGTAAGCCGCTCCTCAACCCTCGACAAAATGAATCGCTTGTATTCTTCCAGCGATGTTAGTTCTTTGATAGAGTTCAGGTGGTTTTCCACCGTGGATTCAAATGATCCAGTATAGAGCGACACAAGAGACGCATAGAAAAACCACAGCGATGTTAAATGCAAATTCTCGTTGTACGACGCATTAAACCTATACTTTGCGATGAGGTAGAATGTATAGGTGTAGTAGATTGCGTTTCCCGAAAGGATCAGATCACCGGACAGATAACCGGCATTCATGATAGATTTCAAGAACTCGTGCCAGTTGTGGACGTTTAAAACGTCTGGGAGCTTTGCCTTAAGCACATCGAAACGCTGATCTCGCAGAGTTTCATCAACAGCACCTTTTTTGTCGAAGTCAGCTCCACGAAGCAGCTTGTATCCATATTTCAAACGAGCTCGGTCAAAAGCATACGCCATAACCACACGAATGACATCCTGCGCTGTGACCTCGGTAAGCTGGTTGTACGATGTAATTTTGTCCTTGGAGGGGTATGTAGACTCCATGCTGAACTGCTCGATCTCTTTTCGACCCTCATCCCAATAGAGTGAAAGTAGCGTCAGAATAAAGTCGTTCTGCTTCAACGCCACACCTCCGGAATTAACACGAACAAAGATTTCAGAGACATCCTCTTCTTCAGCATTCGCCTTGATATCAAACACCGGGAGCGTGTGCTGCTTCAAATTAGAAAGCGCAGTGATGTTTTCAGAAATAAGATCCTGTTCCTCGTCGCTCAATGCTTCACCCTTAGAGATCCGGTACTCGGCCAGCTTTTTAGTGAAGTTGATGATCAGCTTCGTAATGTTAGTTGTGGTGAAGACCTCACTTATGTTGTAAATCCACTCTGGGTCTTTTTTCGTAGCCTGATAGCCAACCTCGAACTTGTTCTTCAACGGGCAGTAGGAAATAACAATGGCCTTCTCATCATATTTTGAGTTGATGACCTTTTTCCCCTTCATAACGGCATACAGGGAAGTCAATCTCTGCTGTCCATCAATGATTACCTGTTTCGGAGACTCATAGTTGTGAGAGTCTATTCCAATGGTTTTCTTCTTCTCAAGCGTAGGGCACTCCCACAGCATCAAATAACCGATGGGATACCCGCACATCATGGAATCAAACAAATCACGTACCTTTGAATCCTTCCAGATGAACGGCCTCTGAAGCTCCGGAAGGCCAAGTTCTCCTGTATCGATCTTCTCGATCAGCTGATTGACTGTTAAAGTCGTGTTGCTAAAAATCTGTTGCATCTACCGTTCCTCCTGCTTAATCCACGAACAAGTCCGGGATATTGTATTGTATCATGTCTGCATCATTCCGAACGCCCTTGTTAGGGCACTCAAGGATACTGCGATGCAAGCGCAATTCCGGTTCATCCGCCGCAATGTATTTTTGCCCTTGGCGAAGAATATACATTGCCGACTCTCTGGAAAAGCCATGTTTTTGAATGGCTATGGCTCTTTTGTTCGTTGACCCGTATTCAACAAACTCGTACCAATTGTCCTTCGGGTCCTGCCCTCGGATTTCCTTATAGGCTTTTGCTACCTTCAAGAAGTAATTGGAGAACTTGAAAAGGATAATTTTATCAATCACATTCAACACATCAGATATGACATCATTCCTATCCCTCAGTGTATCTGTGTAATCATAATATTTACGTGTTGTCCTATCAAACATAGCGTTTGTTGGATGTTTTCTTTTTTGATCGATGGCTTGGAACATAATTTGATTTAAACCTGCTCCACGTACCCACTGACTGAGAATAACTGAATACCAGCTCAGCTTTCCGTGCTTTTGTGAATCCTTTCCAACATGACCAAGTGTATCCGATTCATAGCGTTCCCACTTGAATATTCCACACAACCTTTCGAGAAATGGCAATAGCTCTTTTCCATCAAACTCACCGTTGTCATCTACCTGTGGGAATTCTAAGCCATTAAACGCTATGGCTTCATATAAAGACTCTGTCTGGTCGATAGAAACGGTGATATCGTCATCTGGCTGCACTTCTTTTTCTGAAAACAATTGTCGGATTTTGTCTTCATCGCCCGGCTGCATAAGGGCCGCAAATTCACTACGGACCTTGCTTTGCCGATCCTTCAGAATATCATTCAGGAGGATAATGGCAAACTTTCTCATCAGATCGTATGAATCAGGAGACTGGCTTTTTAGTTGTTTATCTATAACAATTGTCCCGGAAAGCAGTGTTTTGATAACATGCTTCTTCTGGGGACGAGTCAATTCTTTCTCAACAGAAAGAGACTGCTCCGGGATTTCTTCTTGAAGTCGAGATACATATTTCTCAGATGCCTTTTCGTTTATTGCAACGAGAAAAACATTCCCGTAGAGGTTATATTCAAGCCTTCCTACTCGACCGATCAGATTTCTAAAATCAATTGCTGACATGTGAGAAAGCCCGTTTTTGAAATCTGTTATAAATAGATTGTCTGCAGGAAGGTTAACACCCTCTACAAGCGTACTTGTGCAGAATATTGCTGTGATTGCGCCTTCGTGAAATAATCGTTCAATACGTTGCCTAATTGAAGCAGGAAGATAACCGATGTGATAGGCTACACCTTTGGAAACGAGCTCAGCAAGATAATAATCGTTATGAACCTCGTTTTTTATGTCTTTTGCGAGCTCTATGAGTTCAGCATTTTCAGTTTTAGCCACACGGTTTGCCGCAAAATCACGAGCGGCATCAACTGTTTTTCTCACAGAAGAGAAATAGACTATGCACTGTTTCTCTTTGCCTTGATCATCCTTCTCGAATCTCAGAAGAACATCCGTTAATTCTGCATCCTGTAAAGCCACAGAAGTGATTGGCATGAGCTCCTTCGTGTGTTCGTTATAGACGCTGACTTCTTTGCTCTCAAGATTTATCAGGAATTTGATTTGGGTAACCGGCGAGAAGGCAGAGGCCAGCTTATGCTGGTAGAGCGTTTCCGTCTCAACCCCAGATATCAGGTTCAAATAAACCTGCGGATTTGGAACATTCGGAGAAGCAAATATGATATGGGGCTTCTGTTCCGCTTCGCTCAGAATCTGCACGACTTGATAATAGAATGGACTTCTTGTATCATCGCCGGAAAGTTTCTGCGCTTCATCAATGAATAGGTAGTCAAGCTGTATATCCTTTTCGTTCATCAAAAGATAAAGTAGCCGCTCCGGAGTCATGATGAACACATACCGTCTGCTCGTGTCATCAATCTTAAGAGCGGCATCCCCGGCAGCCGTAACCAGATGGTATCTGTGTTCTTTCAGAGACAATCCTAAGTCTTCCGTGATTTTTGTGCGAACCTCGTTTATTAACGCCTTGGTCGGAACGATGATGGCAAAATTGTCTCTTGTCCCGGAAAGGATCTGTTGTTTGATGAACATCCGCATGATGTACGACTTTCCCATTGACGTAGGGCCGGAATAACTAAAATAGTCGTCCTGCAGATGGTCATAAACCTGCTTCTGGGCACTCATAAATCGTTTGCCTTGGTCAGCAGGAATTGTGAGGTAGTCTTTTTTGAATTCTCCAAATATGCGATCCAGCGCATCGATACCATCAAATGTGGAGTCAATGAGCTTCTGACCTTGATAGTTTCCGAGGTTGGCGAGGACCACTCCGGTCATATAGGTTACCGTCGGATCATCCGGATAGAGATAATGGAGCATCGTGACAATTTCCTGAGCCCACATCTTTTGGGAGTCCGCAAGAGTGCTGTGGTTCGATTTTGAAAGAAGATCGGCAAAGGTTAATGCATCGATCTTCGGAATATGACGCTTGGCCCGTTTCTTAAAACTGAATACCTTTATCGAATAGTTGAAAAGGATGTCCTCGTAAATCTTATGAAGATATGTGTCGTCATTCAGTTCTGCGAAGAACGCCTCGCCAAACTTTTTATTGCTGTTGGCCATTAAGCGTCACCTTCTCTCATAATCTTCTTCATGATAGATTTTTTGTCTTCCTCCGCATCATCCAAAGGAAGTACATAGATATAGAAGGAGCGATTATGGAGGCCCATCTTATTTATGCGATCACGGATTTGTGGCGCATAGTAAAGAATGTCAGCATCCATTTTCTTTTCAATCATGTCCCGGTATTCCTGAGCGGTGTATTTTGACTTGTCCAGACCGAGAGAATAACCGACAAAAACTCCAAAGGCTGAATCACGATTGACCTGCTTGTTCGGTTCTGGCTTGATGATCGGCCTGAGTTCTCGAACAACAGGATCATCTTCAGGCAGTTCGAAAATCGTGCTGTTTACGATTTGGATCTCATCGCTTGTTCTGGAATTGACTTGCTGGATATGGTCAAACGCATTGTTGATGGCATCATCGAAGCCTCCTACAACGCTGGAAACCCCGAAAACCATCTCGAAGGTGACTGATGTGTTATCAGCAGAGAGAACTTTTATATGCATTCCATCGCTGGAGCTGGTTCCGCTCTTTACCGCCGATGTTAGCTCGACCTTGCTATAAATCTTGGGAGCCCCCAGCACCGTCTCAAGGAATGCGTACAGGAGAATCTCGCCCATTTCGTTGCCCGTCCCACGCTGGTCAGCAGCTCCGTTTTTATGCATGATGTCCAGAGCCTTAATACCCACCAGATGGTCGTCGCCATCCAGATGGAACTTCTCAAGTTTGGAGCGGGAAAACACATACCGACCGATATTCCTCTCCAAAAAAGTCAGTAGATTATCCTGAGAAAAATGGAAATCAGTCACATCTTTTAGCCGGAATAGGCGTAGTTCACTATTGGCATGCACACCAAGGCCCTCCGAATGGAAGACCTCTGTGAAGACTTGATTAAAGTCTTTATCGTTTACGGTTTTTGCCAAATTGATGTTCATGAACTGTGCCACCTCCAGAAATTATTGGTCGCTATATCTTTTGAAGTTTTCGGCCTGCTCCATGACCTTCTCAAAGACCTCTTCATCCCACTCAGGCGGATATCCGTTCTGATAAAGAAGTACGGTCAAATCCATGTTGAGCTGATTCTTGATGTCATCACGGGTAGACCAGTCAGCAAACTGAGCTTTGTCATCGACAAGCTCTTTAATCTTTTTTGCTAAGACAAGACACTTCTCGTTCGCATACGGGAATCCGTGGTCATCACGAACCTTTACGAGAATGTCATAAAACGCCTTTTCCTCATAGGAAATGCCCAGCCGCTCGAAGGAAGTCTGATCGGCTTTCAGATCATTCATTATCTTGATCAGCTGATCGGACAGGTCGTTAACGAAGTCGGCAACAACCTCGCTGGTGAACACGAGCTTGTCTCTACTGTTATACGCATCGACCACCTGACGCAGCCGCTCGTCAAACTCGATAGCCTTAACTTTGTTTGTGCGGCCATAAGAAGTAATAGCCTTCTTGAGGAGTTTGAGCAAGGCATTGAATTTTGTAATCGGAAGATTGACTTTATCCAGTTCTTCCAAGAAGTCATCGCTGAACAGATCGACTGATTTGTGCTCGTCTACGATGTTCTCTATGCCGGTGCAGGTGATAGCATCTTTGACCATTTCTTCAACGACGCTGTTCATCACTTCAGCATCCGGAGCATCACCCTTTGTCTGCTTATAAATGATGGAACGGATCGCCAGATAGAATTGAGCTTTAGCTGTTTCGGCATCGGTCAATTCGCCGGACGGGAAGCAGATCATATAGGCACTCTTCAATCTGCGAGAAAGGCCCATGAACCTTGTCTGCATTTCCTTTTTCAACTGCACATACTCGGCAGCTGCATTTAAGCAATTGAGCCGCTCTAACGGAGTTCCGCTGAAGAATTTGGAAGCGTTAAATCCATCCAGAAGCTCATCTATCAATGCGAGGTGGTTTCTGAAGATGGAGAGCGTGATATTCAGCTCGTCAATCGGACTTTCCTGTGGGCCGCCATATTTCTTGACAGCCTCCATCATATCATTCTTGATTCCGATATAGTCGACAACAAGGCCTCTGTCCTTGCCATCAAACACACGGTTGACACGGGAAATCGTCTGGATGAGCGTATGCTTCTGCAGCGGCTTATCGATGTACATGACAGCGAGGGACGGAACATCAAAGCCGGTGATCCACATGTCAACAACAACGGCGATCCGGAAGTTGGAATCGTTGTTCTTGAACTGGCGGTCCAGCATCTTGCGATATTCCTTTGTGCCGCAAAGGTCGTAGAGCTCCTTCTCATCGTTTTGACCCTGAGTCGCCACCATATTGATCATAGGCAAGGCGACGAGCTTATCAAGCTGTTCACGGGTGAGCTGATCTTCGTGTTCTGCCTTTTTCTTTACGAACCATTCCGGACGGATCGCTTCGATAGCTTTCAGCACCTTAAAGGCTAAAGGCCTATCAGCACAGACAATCATAGCCTTCTGCACGACTTCCGGCTTTTCAGCGCAGAGAGACTCATAGTGGGTCACAACATCTGCTGCCAGTTTCTTGAGTCTTTCAGGATGACCGAGAATTGCAGACATGCGGCTCATGGCCCGTTTGCTTTCCTCGATCTGTTCCGGATTGGAACCTTCGGCAGCACACTGCTGATAGTACTTTTCGATTTCTTTGGCCTGTTCGTCCGATACAATAACACGGGCCAATCTCGGCTCATAAGCGATGCGGACGGTAATGCCGTCATCGCTGGATTCTTTCATCGTGTAGCTGTCAACAACACGACCGAAAACTGCGATAGTTTCATCAATCGGCGTACCGGTAAAACCGCAGTACGTCGCATTCGGGAAACTGTCACGCAGGTATTTGGCAAACCCGTAAGTGGTGAATACACCCTTGTCAGTTTTCTTCAATTTTGCTCCGACACCGGTCTGCGTTCTATGGGCCTCGTCGGAAATGCATATAATATTGCTGCGGTCAGAGAGAAGGCCGGTCTTTTCGCAGAATTTCTGTATTGTGGTGATATAGACGCCTCCGCTCGGCTTGTCCCGCAGCGTTTTTTCCATATCTTCACGGCTCTCAATGCTGCGGACATCACTCTGATGAAGATACTTCTTTGCGGTAACGAACAGTTCCGAGGTCTGGGTATCCAGATCTTCACGGTCCTCCAGAATTACAATTGTGGGATTGTTGAATGCTTCGTTATCCCGGAGTGCAATTAGCCGGGAAAGGAACAGCATCGTATAAGTTTTACCGCAGCCGGTAGCTCCGAAGTATGTACCGCCTTTGCCGTCGCCTTCAGGACGCATGTGTTCCCTGATGTTATCGAGCATCTTGTGTGCGCCAAAGAACTGTGGATAGCGGCAGACAATCGCCTCATCCTTTTTGCTGTCATCCGGATAGAAGATGAAGTCTCGAAGGATCTGCAGCACACGATCCTTTGCAAAAGCTCCCTCAATCATGGTCAGCAGAGAGCTGATACCGTTGGAAACCTTGTCGGTGTCATTCGCCTTATTCCACGAGTAATAGAACTTGTAAGGCGTGAAGATGCTTCCGAGCCGGGTGTTGGCCCCATCACTGATGACCGAGAGGAAGCAATACTTCATGAGCTTGGGAATGTCGCGGGTGTAACGGATGGTAATCTGCTCCCAAGCGTCATGGATAGTAGTGTCCTCTTCGATAGCCGTTTTGAACTCGCAGATCGCAATCGGGATGCCGTTGATAAACACAAGTAGATCTGGACGACGCAGGTGCTCGCCCTGAACTGAATACTGGTTTACAACTTTGAAGATGTTATTCTCCGGATGATCGAAGTCGATGTAGTCCACATGAAGAGCCACTTGACTGATGTCATCACGCACAAGGTCAAAGCCCTCATTGACCAGCCAGAATGCCTCCCGATTTCCAAGATAGAGCGGTGTGGCCTGAATCAAAGCGAGCTTGTTGATAATCTTCTGCATTTCAACTTCGCTCAGTCCGCTTTTGGCATAACGAGCTGAGAGGAATGAGCGCAAATCGTCCACAAGCAGAATATCCTCATACTGCCTGTGTATGTTTTCACCCGGCACATAGATGTACTCTTGCTTTTCAAAAAGCTCGATTATGGCATGTTCCAGCTCATCTTCGGTGAACTTGCCTTTTTCAAAGATGTAGTCCACTATGGCACCTCCTTTCAAACGGCTTCCTCAACTGCTCCTTTAATAAGGATAGGACAAAGATCCTTAATCTGAGCTTTCAGTCGTTCATTTATCGCTTTGCGGCTTTTATATGCTGTATAAATCTCAGCAATTGCTTTTTGAACATCAATGTCCGCAATTGGAATTTCTACATCAACCAGATCATTCCACGTAAACGTTTCTCTTGCAGATCCCCAAGAGTGAAATCTTGCATATCGATCAAATTCAGTTCGGTTAAAGAACATCGCAAGATACTCTGGCAGCAATACTTGTTCATCTGTCGAGAAAACTTCGTTAACAGATGATATTACAATGTCCTGATCTGTGTTATTGAAAGCATAGGCAAAAACCTTCTCGTTATGCGTTGTCTGTACAAATCCAATCTGACGAGGCCTCACAACCTTATAGTTTGATAGCTCATCACGGTTGACCTTAGACGTTGGAATCCTAAACTCCTTACTTGTGCTTATCCCCATAACATTTTGGGTGCCGTTCGGCCCGTTTCTCACATCATGCCGTGTGAGAAATGGACCTATTTTTTTGCAGGGGATTCTTTTCCTTAAGTTTTCAATATAGGCATCACACAGCAATTTCAAATCTTCAAGTCCACGCTCATAGCTTTGCTGGTTGGATAGCATAGCACTGTAGATGTCTACATACTTTTTTTGCACTTTAACTTCTGGAAGATCAATATCTATATCGCACATCTCATCCCAAGAAAAAGTTTCACGGGCAGATCCCCAAGAATTAAATCTGGCATAACGATCAAATTCCGGTCGATTAAAATACATAAACAAATATTCTGGTAAAAGCAAATCCGTCTTTGACACTCGAAAAACTGTGGAAATAGATGACACCAAGAATGTCTCTTCTGTTGAGTTATATGCAAGTGACATCTTATCCCCACGTCTTGAGGTGTCCGGAACATAGGCAAATGTTTTTGGGGCAAATACTTTATAAGACGTTAGTTTGACTCCCTCCAAATCGGCCTTTGTTCTTATAATCTGTTTTTGTGTAGAGAGACCTACGACGGAATCCTCTCCATATCGGTCGTCTGCATTTCTGATATCTATTGGCTCTATATAAAGCCCCAGTTTAGTTAATGCCATAACCGATCCCCCTAAATGCCTCCTCCAACATAACCTGAGACCGTTTTTCATCTGCAAGCACAGCTTGCATCTCAGTCTGAATCCTTGTCATCTCAGAAGCGTAATCTATATCCATGTCATGGTCGATGAACTCAATGTATTTGCTTGGAGCCAGCGAATAGTTTTTTGACTCAACAGTTGCGAGCTTCCCATCCTTCAACATTTTCTTTTCGTCCTCTGTTAAATCCGAGTTGAAAAGTTTAACCGCCCTACAGAATTCCGGGACGTCAGAATAAAGGCTGGTATCCACACTTTGCCAATTGTTATACACTTCTTTGACCTGTGCGATCTGCTTGTCAGTGAGCACAATCTTTTTCTTTTTCTTACCTTTGTCGATCACGATCTCCTCAATGTTCTCATCCCAGCGACGGAGGTCCATGAAAAGAATTTCATGGGTACGATCCCGGAGCTGTCTTCCGTTCACCGTTCCGGCCTTCTTGTTCATGTTGATAATCCAGAGGGTGACAGAAATATCCGTGGTATAGAACATATCACGAGGCAAAACGATAATAGCCTCCACACGGTCCTTTTCAAGGATTTCTTTGCGAAGGGTGAATTCGTCGCCATCTGCGTTCAGTGCGCCGTTGGCCAGAAGGAATCCGGCAATACCGTGACTGACATCCAACTTGGAGAGCATGTGGAGAATCCATGCATAGTTCGCATTGGCCACCGGCGGCATAACGCTGAAACCGGTAAAACGAGGATCGTCGGTCAGTTCGTCCTCTTTTCTCCAGTTCTTAAGATTGAACGGAGGATTGGCCATGATGAAGTCGACCTTACGGTCCTTGTGCAGATCGTTGGTAAAGGTCGAATCATTCTTTTCACCGAGGTTATGGGCAATGCCACGAATGGCGAGGTTCATCTTGCAGAGCCGCCACGTCTCGGCAACGCTCTCTTGTCCGATAATAGAAACCTTCTGACGGTTCCCTTGATGGCGGTCAACGAACTTTAGGGACTGTACAAACATTCCCCCAGAACCGCAACAGGGATCGTACACGACCCCGCTGAAAGGCTCGATCATTTCTGCGATCAGCCTAACAACACAGGCCGGTGTATAAAACTCGCCTTCTTCCTTCGTTCCAGCCGCAGCGTAGGCCTGAAGGAAGTATTCATAAACTCGACCGATTAGGTCTTCCTCTTGGAAGCGTTTCTCGTCGATCAGGTTAACGTTATCAATGAGGTCTTTAATCTTGGATTTATCTGCGCCGAGAGAGGCAAACAGGTTTAGCGGCAGTGTTCCTTTCAGCGGAGGATTGCTATCTTCAATATCAGCCATCGCCTGATCGATAATAACTGCGATGTCGTTAGCGGACGCATGCTTTACGATATAGGACCAACGAGCGGTCTCTTTCAGATAGAACACATTCACCGCATTGTAGAAAGAGGCTTTCTCCAAAAATGCGGGAATCTCGCCGTACTGTGCAATAAGCTCTGCACGACGCTTTTCAAACTTGTCCCCGGCGAACTTCAAGAACACCAGTGCAATAACAGCATCTCTATTTTTCTCAGTACTGCCCACGCCACGCAGGGCAACACGGCAGTTCCACAATACGGTTTCCAGCGATACTGCCGTTTCTTTCTTTGCAGCTCTTGCCATAAATATTTACCTCATTCCTGTATTTGTCTTGTCGGGACACTGTCCCAGCATCATTTTACAAAGTTTGCGGTCCCATAAAACGGACTCAATCTTCCTTTTTGTCTTCGACTGTTTCTGCAGCACCACCAGAGCGGACCCAATCGTCCACTTCGGAGAGTTTGAATTTCCAAAGGCGGCCTACCTTATAAGCTGGCATGCCCCGCAATGAAATCCAGTGCAGGATCGTTTCCCGACCAACGCCAAGATGCTCTTGAACCTCTTTCAGCGTGGACCATTTTTCGACATTGTTTTCAGCCACGATCTCGTCCTCCTATACTCTTGAATCGGTCATAATCGAATGACACGTTTACTACAACATCAAAAACATATCTACTGTTCGGGAAGCAGTTCTTTCCTTCCGAATCCTGCATTTCCCACTTACAATTAAAACTTCCCTCAAAGCCGTTGGCAGAAATGTCGACGGCTATTTTTATTATTCCACCCGGCATCACATCAGGGATGTCGAGCTTCGTCAGAGAGAACTTAGGCCTAATTTCTGCCTGATTTGCCAGCACTAAACTTCGGCCTATCCAGATCGCCTTCCCGTAGTTGTGGATCACCCACTCATGATGAATGGTTTCGTAGCAGCCCACATCGTGCTTATTGCCTCCGGGCTCAACCCACACATTGTCTCCTGCGTAAAGAACCTGCGGAATCTGATAGCCAGACTGGATTCCCGTGATTCGTTGTCGGTTATAGGCCTCAACCAGCACCATCGGAGCATCCTCGGCCTTGGATTCGATAAAGGCCTTAACCTGCTCAGCAAGGGCGGCTGAGATATATTCCTTCTTTCGCTCGATGCTTGATGGAACTCCTATCGCATCGATCAAAGGCTCAACATACTCGTCCTTCAGATGCATTAAAAAGAAGGCCGTCAGAGGACCAAGATCCACTGGCTTCGGAAGCTGTTTTTTGAAATTGGATGCAAACGGTTTGTTGCCGTTGTAGATCGACTTCAGGTGATCGTCCGAATAGTCCCGAAGGATCTTAGCTGCTTTCACAAGGCCCTGCATGTACTGGCCCTGCGATGCGTACCCGAAATATTCGGCTTTGACTATGTTGCAAAAATCCGAAAACAGCACCGATTTCACTCCTCTCCGAAAAGAACCACCAAAAGAACCAAAGAACCATCGAACAGGCCGGTTTAGCTCTTTCAGGCCCAAAAATCGCCCGGTTACCATTATCACAGCCAAAGGGGAACAAGCTCCGAGGCCGTCAAAGGTGGATGTACTTGTTCATTATATCACGAAAGCGTGGAAAAATCAATCCCACAACAGGTTAACGAGATGTAAACAAGCATAAATCCACTCTAAACGACAAAGAGCATTTCTTGAGGCTCCGTCAAGCACCGCACCGACTGATCACCGGTGGCTCAACGGTGCTTGACGGCACAAGTAAATATCAA
>OLRF01001074.1_pt1 | contig 30277 bp, 27 predicted proteins | sample 1672061 | NCBI WGS metagenome assembly OLRF01 (sample SAMEA3136641, study PRJEB25190) | human gut metagenome | reverse complement strand
TTCGAATCCTCTTGAATATCAACAAAAAAGAAGAGCGTCTCCTTTACAGGAGACGCTCTTCTTTCTGGTGCGGATAAAAGGATTCGAACCTTCATGAAGGAACCTTCACACGGACCTGAACCGTGCGCGTCTGCCAATTCCGCCATATCCGCATATTAACTTTCGACATTCCTACTATACACTAATTTAAAGTAAATTTCAATAGAAAATTTTCATTTTAGAAATCTTTTTCATAAAAAATAAAAATTATGATTTAAGACTGCTTTCGAACACCGTGCTTGTGCTTCAGAGAAGAAGCATGGCAGAGTCTGGACTGGTTCATGGCTGTGACATGAGGAAAGCTCTATATACAAACGGTTATATAAAGGAAAAAGTTATTTCATGATTTATAAAGGAGTGCGTGGAGCAGGACAGCGTTAAGCTTCATGTAAGAAAACCGCCAATTCAATTCAGCCGGAAAACTGCGGCCCTCAGCCATTGAAAAAAGAAAAATTATATGATATAATAAAAGTCAAATATCGGACTATTGGCCGTCTGCCCAATTGCGGAAAACGTTCGCCAAAATCACGTAAGCCCTGGAAACAGAAGGAAGAACATCATGAAACGCGAAGACGTCAGGAATTTTGTAAACAAGTACTGCATGCTGAGGGACATTCAGTTTGCTGCATATGAAATGTATGCCAGAAAACACGATCTTACGGCGAAAGAATTATTTGTACTGGATATAATTTGGTTTGCCGAGGACGGCTGTATGCAGTCCGAAATCTGCAGCCGCCTGTCAGCGACCAAGCAGACCATAAGCGCCATAATTAAAAAATTTCTCGAAAAGAGATATGTTACACTGACGGAATCTGAAACAGACCGCCGCAATAAGATAATTCGTCTTACAGAAAAAGGAAAGACATATGCGGGAAAGATCATAGTCCCGGCCGCGAATGCGGAAATAGATGCAATGGCAGAACTGTCTGACCGTGATATAGCAGAGCTGGTGCGGATTACAGATTTGTTTTCCGCCCTAATGAAAAATGAGTTTGAAAAAATAAAAGATGAGGAGGGCGGCAGCGATGTCTGAACCGATTATCAAGCAAATCCAGGTGAGTAATATTTTAAGCAGATCCAATCTTCCTGTGTGCGAATATTCTGTCAACCCTTATGTGGGCTGCACTCACGGCTGCAAATATTGCTATGCATCTTTTATGAAACGATTTACAGGCCATATGGAGGAATGGGGAACATTTTTAGACGTGAAAAATTGGCCCGAAATCAAAAATCCTGAAAGGTATGCCGGAAAAGAATTGTTCATAGGCTCCGTTACCGATCCCTATTTGCCACAGGAGGAAACATACCGGCGCACGCGCGCTTTACTCACTCAGCTTCAGGGCAGCGGGGCGAAGATCAGTATAGCTACGAAAAGCGATCTGGTGCTGCGGGATTTGGATTTGATAAAAACTTTCCCGGATGCTCGCGTATCTTGGTCCGTCAACACGCTGGACGAGTCCTTTCGTCAGGATATGGATGGCGCCGTCTCCATCGAGCGCCGTCTGGAAGCGATGAAAATTTTCCATAATGCAGGAGTACGCACAACGTGCTTTATTTCGCCCTTTTTTCCGGGCATTACCGATGTAAAAGAAATCATCGAGCGAGCTAAAGATCAGTGCAATCTGATTTGGCTGGAAAATCTAAATCTGCGGGGCAGCTACAAAACCAGGATTATCAGATACATAAATGAAAAATATCCTCACCTGCAGCAGCTTTACCATGAAATTTACAGCAAAAGAGACAATGGATACTGGGAAATGATGGATATGGAACTGAAGGCTTATGCAGAAGAGATAGGGTTGGATTACGTGACCAATGACGACAGCATTAAAAGGCCATTTGATGCGCCGCCGGTTATAGTAAATTATTTTTATCACGAAAAAATCAAAAAAAGCGCTGGAAAGGAGAAAAAATATGCCGGAACTGCCAGAAGTTGAAACCGTAAAAAGAGTCATAGGGCCGCAGATAAAAGGCCGTTTGATAGAAAACGTAATAGTAAACCGCCCGGAAGTTATATCCCATCCCGGTGCAGAGGAATTTTGCTCAAAGATTAAAGGGCAGACTATTTCCGGTATGGAACGCAGAGGAAAATTTTTGATGATTTTCCTGGACAGCGGCGATCAAATAATCGTTCATCTGCGTATGACAGGATGCTTGCTGCTTGCAGCTCCCGAAATTGAGGCAGAAAAACACACTCATGTGGTATTTTACCTGAACGACGGCAATGAACTGCGGTTTTCCGACACGCGCAGGTTCGGCCGGCTGTGGCTTATAGGAAAGGACGAAGAGGACATATACAGCGGTATCAAAAAATTAGGCGCAGAGCCGCTGGAACAAGGTTTTTCCGCTGGGTATCTGAAAGAACGTCTAAAGGCAAGAAAAAGGGCCATCAAGGAATGTCTTTTGGATCAGAACGCTGTGGCCGGAATCGGCAATATCTATTCGGATGAAATATTATTTACGGCAAAGATTCATCCGGTACGGCCTGCATGCAGTCTTACGGAAGAAGAATGGGAGCGCCTCGCGGCAGCGATCAGAGAGCGGCTTGCTTACTTTATTGAAAAAAACCAGATAACGCCTGAAGAATACCTGGAAACAAAGGGTAAAGATTATAGAAATACGCCTTTTCTGCAAGTTTACGGGCATGAAAACGAGCCGTGTCCTGTATGCGGCAAAACGCTTCGCCGCATTGTGATCGGAGGCAGGAGCAGTGTGTTCTGCCCGGGATGTCAGAGATAAGATAGAAAGAATGTCAGAGGCAAATATGGTTAGGATTGCGATCCCACGACCAGGAACGGAGTGACGAAAAAAGTCGTAAAATAACGGTGGACGGCACGCCTGGTAAGGATCACCATTTCTTCCGGGAAATTCAGAATAACCATTTACATAAAAAAATAACTGCCTTTGCGCCTGCAATCTTAGGCAGTTATTCATAACTCTACAGGCCAGCCGTTTTTGACGGTTTCCTTTTGACCTAAATATAGCAAAATCGGGAACTGGCTTCAACAGTTTTCAGTCTAATTCTGCGAATCCTTTGAATTGCCCCAATTGCCTGAATTCCCCGAATATAAAAGCTGCGGCGAATATGCCATAGCAGCAGAACGCCGGCGCATCACAAAATCTCATCTATTCCCTTGATTACATCGAAGAAATCCTCGTAAGGTTTATAAGTTCTGCCTATCTTATTCAAATACTGAGCCAGTACGTCCCTGGCAAAGCAGCAGTCCACAGCCTGAGCCATGTTCTTGTCTGTAAAGCTGTCGCCTATGCCGATAGAATAACTGTATTCGTATTTGGCCATTATATCGGTCTTTTTCAGCAATTCGTTGCCGTCATCATGCTGAGAAATCAACTTTATTTTATCGCCGTCTACCGTCATTTCCACGGCGTGAAGAGCCGTCAGTTTATCCATGTATGGAGCCAGCTTTCTTTCCGAGAACTGACGAAAACCGCCGGAAATTACGACAACGGGGATGGCTTTTTCTTTCATTTTATTCAGAAATTCCTCAAACCCGGGACGAATTTTTACGCTGTCGATATATTTAAGCATATCCGGGATCCAGGAGGCCGGCCTGCCGTCATAAGCGTAGCGAACCACCTGGCTCAGCGTTATCTCGCCGCGTTCAAGTTTTCCGGCATATTCAATGAATTCCGCTTTGTCCACAAAGGGCAGTATGGCGCCAGTCAGGGTATCTTCCGTCGTGATGGTTCCGTCAAAATCAATAAAAATTATATTCTGATACACTCGTTTACCTCTCTTTGAAAATTACGGCTGCCGACAAAAGCCGGCAGCCTTTTTGCGCGTAATATTGAATTACATCAGCAATATTGGAATTACATCATCAAGTCGAAGTTCTTCTTGAGTTCAGGATTCAGGAAGCCGAGCATTCTTGCCAGTTCCTTGTGATCCTTGGCGTATTCGGTAACAGGGATTCCCTGCATTGCGGCGTCAATGGCCTGACGCATGGATTTGGCTCCGGCTTCGCTGCCGTCCGGATGACCGTGAACTCCGCCGCCTGCGGCCAGCATAACGTCGGTTCCTACTTCCTTGACTATCTTTTCCACAGCCATCTGAGTAGTACCGCCTGAGCAAGCGTACATCATAGGCTTTATGTTCCACCAAGGCTGAGTGAAGAACTTGAAGCAGCGGTAGAATACTTTGTGGGATACAGGGAATTTGCCGAAAGGATGTCCGTTGATCTGGAAGTCTCCGCCTGCCAGACGTGTCAGCTTTCCGACAAGAAGCGGAGCGGCGATTCCTGTATAAGTGGAAGCGGCCATGGTTCCGGCAAAGTTTACGTGAGCCAGGATAGGCACGTTGATGTTAGGGTCGTCGGCCAGCATTTTCAGCGTGTCGTGGCCTGTGGTGTATACGTTCACCATCAGACAGTTTCCGCCGGCTTCAAGAGCCCTGTAAGCGTTTTCCTTGACTTTGCCTGTGCTGTCTGAAATGTTTACGGCATAAAGGCTGTGTTCGCCTGTTTCTTCATAAACTTTCTTTTCCATGGCCATAAACTTGGAAACTCTTTCTTCGAGCGGGCAGAAAGGTCCGTCGGCCAGCATGAGCTCGTCGTCCTTGATAACGTCTACGCCGCCTTTGCAGGCACGATAGAACAGTTCCGCGCCTTCGTCAGGAGTCCAGCCGATGTTTGGCTTGATCATGGCATTGAGCAGAGGTCTGTCCTTTACTCCGAGAACTTCTCTCATTCCCTCTACGCCGAACTTAGGACCCTGGAATTTTTCGATGAATTTCTTAGGGAAAGCAACGTCGATGAGGCGAATCATTCCGGAAGCGGAAATGTTTCCGAAGAGAATCGTCTGAATCGCTGACATGCTTGTGGAGAAGTTTTCCATAGGATAAGCCACCTGAATGACGTACATAGGCGGTTCGTCTGACTGGTAGTCGCAGCCGATATCAGGAACTTCATACAGAGCTACCAGCTTTGAACCGAAGCGCTTGGTCTTTTCGATGGAATCGGCGCCTACCTTGATCCATGTTCCCGTGGTCTGCTCGTCAGCAATGGCCATGGCCAGCTTTTCAATGTTTGAGGTCTGTACCTTGGCCTGATAAGTAGCTATCACATAATCCTCGGAAAAAGCTACTTCCGGGAATGCGTAAGTCAAGTTTTCCATGTCTAATTTACGAATCATAATTTACCTCCTTGTAGTTGCGTGCCGCGAACTTTGCCTGCCTCGGGGTGCGAGTTCGCAGTACCGCGCGGCGATGCGGCGTTATTTTTCAATATTTGAGAATACTTCTTCAAAGGCGGCCAGAGTCTGAGCGATGGTCTCGTCGTTGTCGGCCATGCTGGTATAGATTCTGCTTCCTGCCAGAGTGATGACTCCGTTGGCGGTCAGAGCTGCGCCGAATTCTTCGATGTACTGCTGACGTTCAGGAATCTTCTTGAAGATGTCAGGGTCGGTCACGCTCAGGTACATTACGCCTGAAACTTCAAAGTGGACGATGGAGCCGGTATTCCATGTCACGAACGGCAGCTCGTATTTGTCGATAAGCTTTTGTATGCCGTCGCACAGTTTGTCGCCGTTTTCGCCTGCTTTTTTTGCGGCGTCCTGCTTGATTATTTCGTCGATGGCAAAATATCCGGCTGCACATGAAAGCGGATTGGCTGTGAGAGTTCCGCCTACATAAGCTTTCTTTTTTCCGGCCTTTACACCTGCTGCTATGCAGGACATGATTTCCTCGCTGCCGCCTACGCCTCCTGCCATAGGATATCCGCCGGCTACTATCTTGCCGAATACGGTCAGATCAGGTTTTACGTTGAAGAATCCCTGAGCTCCACCAGGGCCAACGCGGAAAGCGGTGACGACTTCGTCGAAGATGAGCAGAGCGTTGAATTCGTCACAGAGCTCGCGCACCTTTGCTGCGAAATCCATCGCAACAGGACGTGTGCCGCTTTCAGGGCCGAACGGCTCGATGATAACGGCTGCAGTACCGCCGTTCTTCTCGTTTTCCTCGAGGACTTTGCGAAGTCCTGCAACATCTCCAGGGAAAAATTCTTTGGTGTTTGCGGAAGCTTCTTTAGGGATTCCGTGCGCCTCAAAGGTCTGAGTATAAGGAATGTGCAGCGAATAAACCAGCTGATCGCTCCAGCCGTGATATGCGCCGCCGACCTTGATTATGTTCTGCTTGCCTGTATATGTGCGGGCAATTCTGATGGCCACCATATCGGCTTCTGTGCCGCTGGCCAGACATCTGTACATTTCTACCCATGGCATACATTCGCGGATTTTCTCCGCCAGCTTCATTTCATAAGGGTGGAAAAGTCCGGTGACGGGGCCTGACTCTTTTACTACTTCCCAGACTTTCCGGTTTACGGGTTCATAATTGCTTCCTAAAAGAGTAGGGCCTCCGGCCTGCAGATAATCGACGTAGCGGTTTCCGTCTATATCGTATAGATAAGCTCCTTCGGCTTTTTCCACTACCAGCGGGAACGGATAATTGAATGCCAGGTTGTGCTGGACGCCTCCCGGAATTACTTTTTTTGCCTGCTCGATCATGGCCTTTGAGCCTTTGCATTTTTCTTCAAAATACTTCATGTATTTTGACATGGCTTCGGGCTTGATGTGGCGAAGCGGCTGATTTACCAGCCTTTCCATTTTTTCAAATACTTCTTTTTCATCTGGCCATCTTGATACGCCGTAGCTTGCATTCATTTGATTTACCTCCTGTTTGTGTTTGTCTCGGATTTTAACCTATTCCATGCTTTAATAATTCTATCCTTCGCCGTTGAGAGCGGCGAACGCCTTCTTATTGTTTTTATAAAGATCTTTAAATACGGGCAGTAGTTTTTGATATACCGCGTGATTTTCTTGATTAGGATGATAAGTCGCGCTGACTTTGATGATTTTCTTTATGTCTTTGATATCGTCCAGCATGCCGAAGCTTACAGCCATCAGGGCAGCGGCTCCCATTGCGCCTACTTGCCTTGGGTTTTCTATTGTTTCAACGTCTCTTCCCAGAACGTCGGCCATGACCTGGCATATGAAAGGAGAAATGGCGCTTCCGCCGGAAAATCTGACGACGGGGTTGGTCTTAAATGTCTTCTCAGTAGCCTGAAGCAGCCACAGCATGTGCATGCACACACCCTCGATAACAGATTTCATCAGGTCGCTTCCCTTGGTGGTGATGTCCAGATTGAAAAATACGCCTCTTGAGTTGGCGTCGTCGAACGGACAGCGGTTTCCATGCATCCACGGTGAGAAAATGACGCCGTTGCTGCCGGCAGGAGTATCTTTGATATAATCTATCATCTGGTCGTAATCAATTTCCAGCTGGTCGATGCGGTCCTTTACCCATTCGATACACTTGCCGGAAGTTTCTACTTCTGCGATGTAGTTGTAAGTGTTCGGGTCTGCGCCTACTAAGGCTCCTATGATGTTGCTCAGGTCAAGGTGCAGTCTGTCTACTGTTGTCGCGACCCAGCCGCTGGTTCCGGAATATACCAGCACGTCGCCGACTTCAGTGCAGCCGGCTCCCACTGAACATAGACTTACGTCGCTGCCGCCTGAAATGACCGATGTTCCAGGAGTAAGTCCCAGCTCTTCAGCAGGCTCGGGAAGCAGCTTGCCTACTTCATCGGTAGACTTGCAAAGTTCCGGAAGATGCTTTTTTTCAATTTTGAGCATTTTGCAGAGCGTGTCGCTCCAACACTGGTTATGTACGTCGTAGAGGAAGGTGCCGCCTGCGTCGTCTATGCTGGCGATCATCTTTCCCGTGGCGCGGCATGTCAGATATTCTTTGGCGTCAAGCCATTTATATGTTTTTGCAAAGATCTCCGGTTCGTTTTCTTTTATCCATAGATATTTCCACGCCGGGTCCTTGGCGCTGGCCGACACTGCACCGGTGATCTTGAGGTATTTAAGCACTTTTATTATATTCAGCCCCTTGACCTTGATACCGGTGCTCATGCAGTCCTTGAACTGCTTGTCGGCACGGCTGTCCATGCAGCTCATGCCGCGGTGAAGAGGCTTTCCGTTCTTGTCTACCATGACTACGGTCTGGAATTGGGAGCAGAAAGAAATTCCTTTGATTTCTTCCTTGGCAACTCCGGTTTTTTCCAGTAGTTTTTTAGTGGCTTTAGCCATAGCCTGCCACCAGTCGTCCGGTTCCTACTCGACCCCTCCGTTTTTTAGGACGTGAAGTTCGTAGCTCTCAGTTTCTCCCGCTATATAGCGCACGCTTTCCTCGGTGGAAATGTCGAACATGCAGGCCTTCATGCCGGTGGTTCCGACATCGTAAGTGATTACTTTCACTGCCATTTTGATACCTCCTGGTAGTTTTGCCCTGCAGACCAGGTGAACGCAAGGCGAGTTGCTTATATCCTAATCCCTCTCCGGGATAAGACCATCCTCGTTCCGGGAAGATTTCAGCCGTTGATATATGAGCCGCGGTTGTTGGAGCCGCCCTTGTTGGAGCCGCCCTTGTTGGAGCCGCCGTCGTTATATGAGCAGAATGCGCTCAGGGTACTTTAAATTATTAAGTCGATCATTTTTCTCATTTCTTTTTTCATCTTTTTTCCGTCAAAGGGCTGATTATATAAACGATAGTGATTTATCAGTCCATAATACGCGCCCATGAGGAGCATGGTGGTCTGGCCGTCAGCGTCATCATCGAGATTTTTAGCAATGAGAGCCTCGATCATCTGCAGAGGATTTTTTTCCCCGCCGTTCATTATGGTGCTGTAGATTATTTGTGTGACCAGCTGAGGGTATCTGGCTGTGTCGTCGATGAAAGTGTCGAAGATCACGATTATACCCTCTTTTCCTGTGCATCCGCTCGTAAGATAAGCTTTTTCCAAGTCGTCTATTTCCTGCCCGCAGAGGGCTGTCAGGAGCTCACTGCTGCCGGAAAAATGATTAAATACCGTGCTTCGTGAAACCCCCGCGGCTTCTGCTATGTCGCGGAAATTAGTGTTTTCTATTCCTTTTGCTTCGTAGACGCATCTGGCTGCGTGCATTATGGCGCGTCTTGTGGCTTCTTTTTTTCCGCCAAGTTCTTTTTTTTCGCCAAGTTCTTTCTTTTCACTTGTCATCGGTGCGTCCTGCCTTTCTGTGGTTGTCCTTCGTTTTTCTGATTCGATAATTGGGAAGGAAATTTGAACTGCAGTCCAATTGGACTATAGTCTAATTATCTCATTTTTGGCGTATTTGTCAATCAAAATTGGAAAGTTTTCATATATGTATACAGTGTATTTCGTGAATTATTATATTTTTGATTTATATTTCTGCTGCAGACAGATATGTTTATGAAGAAGAATTGAAATGCCGCGAAAAAATTAAGCGGAAAAGATACATGTCCTTTTCCGCTCAATTATCTCTGTTGAAATCAGCTTGTCTTATCTGCTGCTACGCTGATTCTTATCGCTGCTCTGGTTTTTCTGATTTTTCTGGCTTTTCTGGCTTCTTTCACGCTTGTTTTCGTTTGAGTTCTTTTCAGAAGTATACTTGTTATCGGATACTCTGTTCATATTTTTATTGGTTTCTTTCATTTTTCTCTCCTCCTCAAAGAATATTTTGCGCACATCATGTAAAACTATAAGAGGTAAAAAGAGGTTTACAGCCGATAATTTTTTGTATTTGAGGATTATTTTAGTTTTTTGCGGCTGATGGTCTGGCACTGGTGGCCTGAAAACGGGCGTGCCGGTATTACTGAAGCGGCATAGATCTTTTAAAGAGCTTAAGGCAGACAGAACTTGCAGAGATAATTTTAAATAAACGAACTGTAAAAAGAGGCTAAAAAAGATTTGTTTTCGCAAAATGTATTTTTTTGTTGACAAGGCCTTAAGAAAATGCTAACATATTTAATGTGTCAAATGACAATAACTTTATATGCATCTTTAGCTCAGCTGGCAGAGCACCTGACTCTTAATCAGGGTGTCCAGGGTTCGAACCCCTGAAGATGCACCAAGCAAATAAAAATACGCCCAATGGGCGTGTTTTTATTTGTTTTTTGACAAAAAGGGTTCGAACCCGAGAGGGCGCGAGCGTGAGCTTGAAGCCTCTGTGAGGCTTAAAGCAGCGAGCGGTCCGAAGGCGTTCGGAAAGAGCGCCGAGGAAGAAGTATGCGAGCGGCGAAATTTTGCATGATTTGATAATAACGTGTTGCAAGCAGCCGCGAAGCAGACGGTCGAACCCCTGAAGATGCACCAAGCAAATAAAAATACGCCCAATGGGCGTGTTTTTATTTGTTTTTTGACAAAAAGGGTTCGAACCCGAGAGGGCGCGAGCGTGAGCTTGAAGCCTCTGTGAGGCTTAAAGCAGCGAGCGGTCCGAAGGCGTTCGGAAAGAGCGCCACGTGCTGAAGCACTGCGCTCCTGACATTGGACCTACCTATCGCTCATACTTCGCGAGGTTAGGTCTCAAAGGGCGCGAGCGTAAAGGCAGAAGCTCCGGTGGAGCTTCCGGTAGCGAGCGGTCTGAAGGCGGTCTTGAGGCCGCCGAGGACGTAGGCTGCGAGTGAAGCGAAGCAGGCGGTCGAATTCTTTTATCCGCACCAGAAAATTGAAATTTCAACGATTAAGGCACCTAACGAAGTCGCCTTTTTCGTGCGAAAGACTACCACACACGGCGCAAACCGTGTGGGTTAAATCGGGTATTGTAAGATATTTTATGAAAAGATCTCGGTTGAAATATTCCGGTTTTTATAATTCAATGTACTTCAAAATAGGAGCGGAAGACTAAATAATCAATAGCATTTACATCTAAAAGATGATACAATATAACTGTCAAGATGACAAGCTCATAAAAGCGGTTAGCCTTCCGAGATTCAAAAGGGATTTTGGATTTTAAGGAAGGTGGTAAATATGATAAGAATTACTATTACATTTAAGAAAATTCGTATCACGATTTACATAAAAAAATAACCGCTCTGCTTGCAACTTAAGCGGTTATTTTTTAACCCTACAGGTTAGCCGTTTTTAGCGGCTTCCTCTTGACCTAAATATATCACAACATGATATAAAATACAATATCTGAAATCAAAAACCTTTCGATGATTTGCGATGCGCCTCACATGTAGGCCCATTCAAAATCTTATAATTTTCGCCGCATGACATCACTATTAGCAACGACCAAAGTTCAAAAGCGTCATTGATTATAACTATCCGCCTCAGACCGCTCCCCCCAGTCATCTGACTCATGCCATCCGCCTCAGACCGCTCCCAAACTTCAATATCCATGCCATACAGCGGCTCACTCTCAGTCTGTCTTTACATTGCCCCTTGCAGCTGAGCCAAACTTTATCATCTCAGCTCAGGAAGCGGAACTCTTCCCGGAAATATGTCCATTATATTCCATATACCGACGCCTGCAAGGCCGTATTCATATACCAGGGCAATTCGTTCAGACCAGCTTTTTTCATTTTCAAACCAGACTATGCGGTCTCTGCCCTGCGAATCTCTATACTCAAAAAATGGTGCTCTTGCCGTTTCATCAAAGATTACCTGCGCGCCATACTGCCTGGCTCTTTTTGCGGCCTGCCTGGTCAGTAAAGTTTCTGCCCGTTGTCCTTGTTTAAACGGCAATATCCAGTCATATCCATAATTATTAAGCCCGAGCAAAATCTTTTCCGCAGGGATTCTCGTCAATGCATATTCCACCACTTGGCGGACATTTTTCATCGGAGAAACGGCCATAGGCTCTCCGTACGCATAGCCCCATTCATAAGTCATCAGAAGACAGTAGTCCGCGGCCTGCCCCATTCCTTCGTAGTCGTGACCCTCATATATCTGCCCCGGCTGGTCATCGCTGGTCTTGGGGGCCAGAGCAACTGTGGTCAAATATCCCCACGGAGCAAGTCTTCTTCTCGTTTCGCGCACGAGATCCACGTAATCGTCTGCATATTCCCCGGATATGTATTCAAAATCAAAGTCTACGCCGCCCAGACCTTTTCTTTCTATAGTCAAACAAATATTATTTATGAGATTTTCCCGTGCCTGTCTGTTCGTAAAAACGCTTACAGCCGGGCCTTCGTTGAACATCCCTTCTTCGTCCATTGAAGTTATGACCATCATGGGCCTTACACCCTCGTCGTCAGCTTCTTCTATTATCCTTTCATCGTCGAGATTGGTCAGGCTGCCGTCTTCTTTAAGGCCATAGCTGAAATTGGACACCCATGTCAGCCGTTCCAGCCACCAATCAAGAGTTTCTTCACCTATGGATGGGTACGTATACCCGTTTACTATCATCATATACACCTCCCTTTTAGTATAAAATATGCTGCGGAGGCGTCATGCAATCCCTTTTTATAATAAATTGCAGAAAATAATTAAAAAATGATATAATTATATTGATTTTTACAGCCAATAATATCATAAAGCTTTAAAATACAGCTGCACAGGAAACGCAGAAGAAATGCGGAGGTAATCATGAACAAACTCAACGCAAGAGTCTTTCAGAATGTCATCAAGCTGGGCATACGCCATATGCCTCTCAAAATGCCTGAAGTTATCGAGGGAGACGGCTGCGTCGTCAAACTGCCGTCCGCGATAAAGGCCCGGGGACACAAAAAAGTTCTCATCGTGACTGGAAGCAAAGTTTCGCGCGCGGCTCTCTTCAGCGACATGCTCAAAGCTATGGAAAATATCGGGCTGGATTACGTCATATACGACGGAATTCATCCCAACCCTACTGATACAGAGGTATTTGATGGATTGAGAATTTTTGAGGAAAACGGATGCGAAGCCTTGGTTGCTTTTGGCGGAGGTTCTCCGATGGATTGCTGCAAAGGCATAGCCGCCGTTTCGACAAGAAAAGGAAAAACGATAAGACAGCTCAGCGGCCTCTTAAAAGTAGGAAAAGGAGCGCCTGAAATATTCGCGGTGCCCACGACGGCGGGCACCGGCTCGGAAACCACCATTGCCGCCGTCATCACTGACGAGGCGACAAGCCAAAAAGTTTCGATAAGCGACCCGAGGCTGATTCCCAAAATCGCAGTCCTCGATAGCCTCCTCACCGAAACTATGTCCCCCGAGCTTACTGCAGCGACAGGAATGGACGCTCTGACTCATGCAGTCGAAGCCTATACCAATCAAACCTACAATACAAAAGCAGAAAATCAGGCGGCTGAAGATGCAGTCTTTCTCATATATCATTATTTATACAGAGCTTACACTGACGGCCATGACAAGGAAGCCCGCCGGGCTATGCAAAAAGCGGCTTTCTATGCTGGCCGGGCTTTCACCAGGGGCTGCGTCGGCTATGTTCACGCTGTCGGCCACACTCTCAGCGGCCTTTACGGTCTTTCTCACGGACTTGCCATGGCAGTAATTCTTCCCCACGTAATACGCCAGTTCGGTCCTGCCGTACACGAACGACTTGCCCGGCTGTCGGAAGTATGCGGCATGGAGGCAAACAGCTGCGGCGAAAGCCGAACAGAGAAAGCAAACAGCGATGCCGAAAAAGCAGAAAAATTTATAAGCTGGATAGAATCAATGAACAATAAGATGGGCATCCCCTCTGGTTTCAGCGTTATAAAAGACGAGGATATCCCGCAAATCATACGCTGGGCAGAAGAAGAGGCCAACCCTCTCTATCCGACGCCTGTCTTCTGGAATTCTGAGGATTTCAGGAAGTTGGTGGAAAGGATAAGGATGCTATAAAAATAAGAGCGCTAACTGACGCTCTTATTTTATTATAAATGATATTTTTATGTTTCTTCGCAGTATTTTAAAGCGCACAGCGCGTATATTTCCGCTGCTTTAAACGCCTCGGAAATATCTATGTACTCATCGACCGAATGAGCCACAGCAAGGGCACCCGGTCCGAGAACCACGCATTTTGAATTCGTTCCGTCACAGATAAACCCCGCGTCCGTCCATGCCGGGAAAGGCTCAGTCTTTACCGTTACACCGTTTTCTTCGCAGGACTCCTTTATCGCAATCATCAACGGATCGCTTTCATCAGTGACAAACGGTATGTGCGGCAGGATTCCGGTTCCCTCGAACACGTCTCTTACAGTGCAGTTAAAACGGGGATCCTCTTCGTGAAGTTCCCTGCCTATGGCTTCGAGTTCCTCATAAACCTGTTTTATGGTCTCAGTCGGCACCATACGCCTGTCAAGAGTGATGACGCACTTGTCGGGCACGGTACTCGGCTGATCGCCTCCTGATATCGTACCGATATTTATGGTCGGATCGCCGAGAACAGGATACGTACGAGATTCCAGTACAGGAACATATTCTTTGTATATTTTATTTATGAAACGGGCGGCCATTTCGATGGCGTTTATGCCCTCTTTCTGACGGCCTCCGTGAACTTTCTTCCCCTCAAAGGCCACCTCTATCCACTCGAGCCCCTTATGTCCCGGAGCTACAGCGAGGGAAGTCGGTTCTCCGACTATGACGCCGTCGGCTGCAGGGCCGTTTTTTATCAGGTATGCCGTTCCGATTCCTTTTTCTTCCTCGTCAGCTACTCCCACAAAATGCAAATCACCTCTGAGCTGGACTCCGCTCCGTTTAAAAGCTGCCATGGCAGCCATCATAGAGGCGAGAGGGCCTTTCATATCGCACGCTCCTCTGCCGAATATTCTGCCATCTTCGATGCGTCCGGAAAAAGGTTCTTCCATGTCGTATGCAGGAACGGTGTCCATGTGGCCTGTGAGCATGAGAGATTTTCCGCCGCCGCTTCCTTTGAGCACAGCGCTCACATTGTATCTGCCTTCGGCTATCTCCGTAACAGTGCAAGGTATGCCTTCTTTATCAAAGAAATCCTTTATATAAAAAGCGATTTCTTTTTCCTGTTCTTCCATGAACGAATAGCTGGGGATTTTGATCATATCGGCTATGAGGCTCGCTATGTCTATTTTTTCTATTTCTCTCCTTATTCTTTCCATTTCGAATTCCTTTCCATGTTGTCACAGGTTCATTATTATATTTGTATCAAATATAATAACATTATTTTAATAAATTTAAAAGGACGTACAACTATTATGCTCGCTAATTTATACGTCCTTTCAATTCATATCAGCTTACTGCTTTTATAATCGACTCAACTGTCATGATTATGGATTTGTCCACCGCTTCCTGCGTGTTGTAGGCAATATGCGGCGTTGCAATCACATTTTCAAGTCCGGCAAGAGCCATATCTGCCTCCCTGGGAGGCTCACTGTCGTAAACGTCTATTGCCGCTGCTGCCGGCTTTCCCTTTTTCAGCGCCTCGGCCAGATCTTTCGTATTTACCAGTTCTGCTCTGGCGACATTGACCAGAAGTGCTCCGTCTTTCATAATGTTGAAATACCCGGTGTCTATCGTCCTTTCATTTTCCGGCGTAACTTTCATGTGCAGAGTTACTATATCTGACTTTTCAAACAGTTCTTTCATAGACACATATTTTACATTATATTTTTCTTTCAAATAGTCGCTTTCAAATATGTCGCAGGCGATCACTTCCGCCCCTAAAGCGATAAATTTTTCTGCTGTCAGGCGGCCTATGTTTCCTGTTCCCACTACGCCTACGGTACAGCCAGCGATTTCTTTTCCCATGAGCCCCTCTATGGACCATCTTTTTTCTTTTAGAACGCTGTTTGCCATAGTCAGCTTTTTTGACAGAGCCATCGCCATTGACACTGCAAATTCTGCGACTGCATTGCTACCATAGCCGTCTATGTTGAGAACTTTAATACCTTTTTTTTCCGCGTATTTTACATCTACAAAGTTCCATACGCCTGTTCCTATGAATTGCAAAACTTTAAGCTTCGGAAGCTTATCAAGCATTTCATTGGTGAACTGCATGAGGCCGAAAGCTATGACGTCAGCGTCCCCTGCGCGTTCTACCACTTCGTCAACCGAAGTCGGCAGACCCTCATATACGGAAACCTCGCCAATAGCCTCAAGCGCCCCCAGCAATTCCGGCTTATCAATGTAAATGCCCGCGTCTATCAAACATATCTTCATACTTTCCTCCATAATAAACTATCTTAAAAATTCAGCCCATACTCGTATAGTACTTTAGGGAATTATCAAGTATCTGGCTATCTGCCATTGGGTATACTGCAACCTTTTTTTCCCTGCCGTCATCGAGCAGCACGAGGACATCTCTCCATCGACTGCAATATTTTGCTCCTTTTGACTCATCGATAAACCAGGAATCTCTCATGCCTTTCACAGTATATTGTGAAAACACAATCATCTCATCCATTTTCTCTGACGGCTCATAAAGCCCCGCATACAGAACGCCGCCGGGAGCTGTGTGCCCCCATTTATCATAAAGATAATGAACGCATACACCGTAAGGCGAATTAGCCGCAAGCACATAGCTTCCTCCTTGTTTTAGAGATTCTATCGTTTCAGGAGTATACGCACAGCCCGCTTCCAAGGGTTTGAAATAACTGTTGGATATCACTATGTCGCAGTCAGGTACAAATTCAGCCATGTAATGACGTGAAGCGAAAAGTCTTGCCTCTTTAGCCTCCTCTTCAAAATCACCGCAATATAACTCTGCCATTTCAGCTTTTCCGTTTAAAATCACATCTATTTTATAGTCCAGTCCCATCATCCTGGCCGCCTGTTCAGCGTCTTCCCTGATGAGAGTCTTCCGATTACCCATATTGAATTCTTTGGGAGAAGTAAACTTGTGATTTTCTACTATCGTCTTGATAGAAGCGATACCTGGCAGGATAGACTTGGCTCCGCCACTGAATCCATAAAAGCTGTGGGGCATCATTGTTCCAATTGCAATCTTATATTCTGCCCGCATTACGTCGCTGTTTATCTCTATAGGAATCCCATTATCGGTGACGCCTAAGAAATCATGGTTATAAAAGGCGTTATGGTTATAAACCTCATATTCTTCTACGATTTTTTCCCCTAATTTTCTGATAAAATCCTCTCGATACATCGTCCCGTGAGCTCCCAATGCAGCTATGAACCATATATTGTTTTTTGGTACTCCTGCCTCGCTCAGCTGGGAAAGCACTGTCTCCGCAATTTCTCTGCAAGGGGTGGGTCTCGTTATATCGTCGATGATTATCACCGCGCTCTTTTTTCCTCTGGCGCCTCTGCAAATTGGTTCTGCCCCTATAGGGCTGTTTATTCTGCTCAAAATCTGCTCACGCGTAAGTGCCGGCGCGCGGAATCCTTTTATTTGTGAAATATGCACTTCCCAGTGTTCCGGCATCTCAAGTGAAATAGCTTCATTCCCATAAAGCACATTAGACGGTAGTTTATAAATCATGATTCTACCTTTTTATCTTTAAAGAATACAGAGCCGAGAACCAGCACGGCGACGGAAGAAATCAAGCCAAGAACGATCGGGTCTCCCAAGAATACATCATAGCCTCTGGTCGCGAAAAGATATATCGGGACTAGGCAGCCTGTTATCATTCCCGCTATGACTCCAACTCTCGAAGCTTTATCCTTAAACCAAAGAGCTGCCACAAGCGCCGGCATTGTTACCGCTCCAAGCACGGAAAAGATCACGTTCAGCGCTCCTAAAATAGACGAAATATAAATAGCTATGATAACAGTGGCCGCTCCGAACCCCAGCACAGCAATTCTCTGCACTCTGTTTTCGTCTTTATCACTGACTTCTTTCTTTATTGTGCCTAAGATATCATAAGTAAGATGCGTCGTACCAAGTACGAGGAAAGAGTCAAAGGTTGACATTATTGCCGCCAGCAGCGCGGCTATGGTCATACCTTTAATCACCGGTGGAAAAGAATTCAGCACATAAGCAGAAATCGCTGCGTCCGGATTTGCCAAATCAGGAAGTATGACGGCGATAGATCCTCCTAAAAGCAGCAGGCATATAATGATCACAACTGACATGGCTCCCGAAATAGCAAATGCTTTTCTAGCTGACTTGGTATTTCTTGCCGCCAACGCTCTCTGTGGAAGCGTAGGGTCTCCCGGAGTAGCCAGAAAATATGAAATTGCCAGTCCTAAAAATGCCGGAGTAAATACAGGCGTAGTCATCGAACCGCCTTTCGCCTCTATAGCAGCTGAGATATTTTCCAGGCCGCCTGCCTGTGAAACGCCTAAAATAGATCCCAGGATAAAGATGAATCCTACTATTATAAAATATTGAACTACATCAGTCCATACTACGGCGTAAAAGCCACCGAAGAATGTATATGCTATAGCTATGCAGGTTGCCAATATCGTAAGAGTGACATCAGACATCGCCAGACTGTCACCGAAGATGGTAATTATGACTGTCCGCAAACCTGCTACAGTTAAGGACAAAATACCTATTGTGTACAGAACTACAACTATTGCTGCGACCATTCTTGCGTTTTTGCCAAAGGCTTTTCCTATGATCTCAGCAAATGTCATAGAATCAGTCTCTCTTATCTTGTGAGCGCATATGGCAATGGCAAACATACCTACTGCCATTCCACCATACTGCCACACGATACTTCCTGCGATACCATTGTTATAGACATTGGAAATCATTCCTATGACCATTCCGCTTCCCATCATGGTAGCCATAATGGTTCCGACCAGCGAAACAGTACCGAACCGTCTTCCCCCGAGGATAAAATCCTCTTTTGTTTTGATTTTTGTATTGGCGTAAATCCCCACGCCCACCATCGCTAGCATGTAAACAACTATAATGATAATATCTACGGCTCCCATTTTGCGCCTCCTATTATTACATTTGCATCATGGAGTAATAGCTGATTAACAATAAGGGTTATTTAAAAATATTCATTTGTTCAATCCTGTCAAAGGCTTCTTTCAAGACTTCAATTCCTACCGTAGCCGCTATCCTGATAAAACCCTCTCCTGCTTCGCCGAAGCCTGAACCAGGAAGTACCAGTATATGAGCTTCATCCAGAATCTTTTCCCAGATTTCTTCCGATGTATAGCCTGTATCCTTGATATTGATAAATACGTAGAAAGTTCCTTCTGGTTTGTTGCAGGACATGTTTTTGATGTTTTGTGCTCTCTCATATATATACATGGCGCGTTTATAATACTCATCATATAATCCTGTCTGAATTTCCTTGCGATGCTCAATAGCATAGATGCCTCCACGCTGTGACATGGAATTTACAGTGAATGCCACGGCCTCGTTGACTCTGCGCATGGTGGCGATCAATTCTTCCCGCGCTATTATATGGCCAAGTCTCAGGCCTGTCATGGAAAAATCCTTGGAATATGTATATATGGTTATAACTCTATCTGGGTTTCCCTCATAAGCGCATATCGGCTTTTTGTTTTCTGTATAATTCAATGCCTGATATATGTCGTCGGCTATTACGAGAAAATCATATTTTTCAGCCAAAGCAAGAACACCTTTGATATTTCCCTCGCTGTAAACCTTGCCGCTTGGATTGCACGGCGAATTGATGATAATTGCCTTGGTTCTGCTGGTGATCAGCTTTTCAAGTTCATCAAGCCTGATATCAAAATTGTCTTCGCTTCTCGTGTTATATACCACCAGTTTGCCTTTGGGCATTTCGATCTGAGGCTTATAGTAAATGTAATACGGAGCCACCGCAATAACTTCATCACCCTCGTCCAAAATGGCTTCCATGGTCAAATACATGGCGTGGGTTCCTCCTGCAGTGATTATGATCTCGTCTTCTTTGAAATCATAATCGTAATCTTCCTTGTAAGCTTTCATGGTGGCTCTCCTCAAGTCCTCATCTCCAAGGAATTCCGTATAGCGGGTATGTCCCTCAAGACCGGCTCTGTAAATGGCTTCAATAATTCCTTTGTCTGCCGGATAATCAGGATCACCTATGCTGAGATCGATTACATCATCGTACCTCTTTACCATTTCGTTAGTCTTGCTCAAAGAAGCTTCTTCAAACTCCCAGTGGCGTTTTGCGATATAAGGACTTTTCATTTTTCTACCTCTTTAAAAAAATCTTAAAATCTCAGTGACATGCAGCTCAATCCACCGTCAAGTTTTCTGAATTCAGAAGTATCGCAAAGTATAACTTCGTATCCGGCTTCTTCAACCAGCTTGGCAACTCCAGGATATCCCTCAGGTACTATCACTTTTCCGTTCATCCAGATGCAGTTGGCCGCGTACTCCTCTCCCTCCGGTATGATGATTTTTTTGTATTTAGCAAAATCAGGTTTATCTATGAATTCGCCTGACACAAGCATTATACCGTTTTCAATATAATTTACACCGGTCTTAAGATGAAGAACTTCTTCAAGAGGAACCTGCGAGCAAGTCATTCCATACTTAGCCAAAATCTCGCCGAATTGCCTTATTCCCTCTTCATTAGTTCTAGCAGAAAGACCTACATAAAAATGGTCTCCTACCATCATTACATCACCGCCGTCCAAATGTCCAGGATCAGTAATAAAATGAATCTTGTCTTCGCTGTAAAATTTCTTTATTGCAGGAAGAATTTCTTTTTTTTCACCGTTCCTTGAAGCTGCTCCAGGATTGGCGATGATCGCGCACGCTCTTGTAACTACTGCCGGGTCTTCTACAAACACTGAATCAGGATACTGTTCCAGAGGTTCCAGAACTTCTACATCCACTCCTGTCTGTTTCAAGCATTCTATATAGTGGGCATGCTGCCTACACGCCAACTCGTAGTCAGGCTTGCCGGGATACAGGCCGCTGGTGATACCGTCAACAAGTGCTTTACAAGGTTTTCTTACGATACAATGCTTAAACATAACTAATGACCTCCTCAAAATGTTTTATTGTATACTAACATACGTTTTAGTATATTATAATACAATATTAAATTATGTCAATGGTATACTAATAATATTTTTTGTATACATAAAAACATTTCGCATAATTGACAAATTTTCCGTAAATGTATATAATTCTAGCATAGAGAAAGGGAATTAAGTGAATGAACAAACATACATCATCTCTGAAAGATTATGCCTACAAATATATTCTAGATAAAATAAGCGACGGAAATATTGCCCCTGGAGAAAAGCTGAACGAGCACAATATAAGCACCGAGCTCGACGTGAGCCGTACTCCTGTAAGAGAAGCTCTTATACAGCTTGAACATGATGGTCTGCTTGAAAAATCGCCTAAACGCGGTTATGTGATCAAGACACTCACGCTGAAAGAGGCCAGAGACGCCTATCTGATCTTAGGTGCACTCGACGGTTTTGCGGCTTATTTGACTTGTGGCAAACTGACAGAGAAAGAAATAAACAATATGCGTTTTCATATAGGTGCAATGGATCTGGCTATAGAAAGCAATAATGTGGATATGTACTTCACTCAGGAAGAACAATTCCACATGACTTATATTGACCTGTGCGATAATGAAGAGATGAGCGCGATGATCACACGGCTTCGAGCTAAATTTTTAAGAAAGATGTATAAGATGAGTTTCGGCAAGGATTATATAAATGTCCTGAAAGAAAGCAATGATGAGCATCGTGAAATCCTGAAATATTTCGAAGAAAAAGACGCACGAGGAGCTCAGGAATATATTCAGAACGTTCACTGGGATCCTAAACACTCGCGTAATGACGTAACCAAAAAGAGAGCTTAAAACTGCGGGCGCTTTTCAGCGCCCTTTTTAAAGCTCTCTTTTCTTATGCTATCTCGCCTTCTTCTATGTAACCTTCATCGACCATGCAGTCAACCACCTGTTGGCGGCGCTGTTCGGCCAGGTCAGGATTAACGTTCAGATCATAGACTGACGGAGCGTTTGGAATTCCTGCCAGCATTGTCGCTTCGTAGTCCGAAAGCTGCGACGGCGTCTTGCCGAAATATCCCAGGCTGGCGTCGTATATATTATAGTATCCTGAGCCGAAGTATATGGTATTCACATATAACTCGAGGATTTCATCTTTGTCATATTCCTTCTCTATTTCAAAGGCAACCAGTACCTCCGCTACTTTGCGCGTAAGTTTTTTATTCTGCTCAAAATACATGTTCCGGGCCAGCTGCTGTGTTATCGTGCTGCCGCCCTGCTCCAGCTCGCCGGCCTTTATGTTATGCAGCAGAGCTCTTCCCGTAGATATTATGTCAAATCCGCCGTGCTTTCTGAAGCGTCTGTCCTCCCCTGCTATGACGGCATTTATGTACGTATCGCTTAATTCCCCATACTCGGTATAATGATCCTGGCTGCGGATTTCTTCCACTTTTTCCGCGACAGGGACGGCGTCGGTGACTTCCTTATACATCTTATAGCCCCCGTATACCACATACCCTGCTGCCAAGACAGCTACTGCCAGCAGTAACGTCAATAATCTCTTTACAAATTTCATCCTTATCCCCTGTTTCTATCTGTTTGCTGCTCCCTGAAAAATGTTTTCCCCTTCGTCTATTACGAATTGTTTCAGCTTTCTGACATGTTCCCCTGCGGCGTCTTTGGCTTTCTCAAAGTTTCCGCTCAATATAGCTTTTTCTATTTCCCTGTGTTCCATAGGCATGCGCTCATATCTGGAAAAATCATCGTAATAGAGATATCTGAAACGCAGGGCCATTTCCTGAACTTGTGAAAACAGCTGGATCAAAGTCTTGTTTCCGCTGCAGTTAACTATCAGCTGATGGAATTTTTCATCACATCTTATTATCTCCTCGGTCTTCTCTGACTCGACAGCCTCTTTATATTCCAGCGTGGCTTTTTTGATGAGTTCTTTTTCTTCTTCGTTCACTTTCTGCGCCGCCATAGCTGTCGCCATAGCTTCCAGTGCTTCGCGCACCTCAAGAACGCCCACCATATCTTTGATGGAAACGTCTGAAGCGTACGCCCCTTTTCGCGGCTCGATCGTAACCAGGCCCTCCTTCTCAAGCTTCCGGATTGCCTCTCTTACCGGAGTCCTGCTGACGCCCATCTCTTCCGCCAGTTCAATCTCCATCATTCTTGTTCCGGGGGCGATTTCTCCCACAAGGATTTCTCTTTTCAGTTCTTCATAAACTATTTCCCGCAATGGTCTGTGATTTTGCAGATCGAAATTTATCATCTTTCTCCTCCATCTCCTGTAACCTATCTTACAGAGTCTTTGCCCAATAAGCTTCGTAACCTTTTCCTCTCATATACCCACAGGCCTCCTTGGCCTCTTCGGTGTTTGAAAACAGCCCGAAAACCGTAGGACCGCTGCCGGTCATAAGTACTTTTTCCGCAGCAGTTTCCTTTTCAATTTCTCTTTTTATATTTCTAACTTCTTCATACTTGTCAAGAGTGTAGACTTCAAGCACGTTTATCATCTGCTCGTAAATAGCTTTCACGTCTCCGTTTCTGAGCGAGTCGGTCAGTTTGCTTGTATCCGGCCTCTCACTTATAACACAGCCGTCTATGCCTTGATACACTTCTTTGGTCGAAACTCCGAAAGCCGGTTTGACCAGTAATAGCGCACGTTTGAATCTGCTCTTGACTGCGGTAAGTTCGGCTCCTGTGCCTTCCCCCAGAGCACAGCCGTATTTGCTGTTTTGTGTAAGCACGCAAAACGGTACGTCAGCTCCCAGTCCGGCTCCCAGCCTGCAGAGAGCTCTCGTGCTCAGCTTGACGCCCCAAAGTTTGTTGAGGGCTGTGAGCACCGCCGCTCCGTTGCCGCTGCCGCCAGCCAGTCCTGCTGATACCGGTATATGCTTATCAAGGTATATTTCTATTTTGCCGCCGCCGATTTTTTCCGAAAATTTTTCAGCCATCAAAGCGGCCGCCTTATACGCTATGTTCCTTTCGTCTTTCGGCAGAAAAATCTTGTTGCTGTCAAGACTTATCTCTATGGAGCGGCTTTCTGCCGGCGTCCATTTTACCGAAACAGTGTCACAGAGAGATATCTTCTGCATCACCGTTTCTACCGAATGATATCCGTCGTCTCTTACGCCGCTGATATTCAGGGATAGGTTGATTTTGCCGTAAGATTTTATGATTTCTTCTGCCATTTTCCCACCTTAGCGAAAAATGAGAGGTGAGCCTCTCATTTTTCTATTTAACTGCTGTTTATTTCTTTTTCTTCTTAGCAGCAGCCTTTCTCTTTGCCGCCTTGGCTCTTTCTTCTTCGGCGGCAGCGCGCTTGGCTGCTACGTATCTGCTTCCCGCTTCTGAGGCGGAATGTCTTGCTTTTACTCTATAGTTATCGTTTTCTTCCTCTTCGTCCTCTTCCATCTCAGCTGCCCTCTTGGCGGCTTTTTCCGCCTCCTTGGCTTTTCGTTTCTGGTCTTTTTCTACTATCTCTTCAACGGATTTGCCCGTCTTTTTAGCTTCTTTGTATGGATTTACTTTATCCTGTTTCTTTCTTTCTTCTTCAACGGTTTTCTTGGCGGCTCTCGATGTGGCGACTATCATGCCTCCGAACATGATGACCATCATTCCCATACTTATCAGCATATTGGTCTTCTGGTTGAGGGTCGTAAAGGATATCTCCATATCCTCGCCGAGCTGCTTGCCATTGTCATCTACCAGGTCTCCGGAGATTTTCAGCGTATATTCGCTGTTGCTCTCAACGGTTACTTTTTCATCTGAGTTCATATCCAGAAGAACGAGGACTACTCCTTTTTCCTTGGAGTTATATATTACTCTTGTCGGAAGTTCCTTGCCCTTGCTGTCATAAAGCTGAAATATATCTTTATTGGTCTTTCCTGCTTTTTCCTCTGACATGTCTCCGTCGAAGTAGAGCTTAACTCCCAGGTTTTCTATGGATGCGCCTGTGGAGCCGTCTTTAGGATATGAGTCGCTCAGCTCGAGCTTACCGCTGTCAGCAAAGCAGACAGAAGCTGATAATGTTACTAAAAGTGCTGCTAAAGTAAGGATAGCACCAATTTTTTTCATTGTTCTGTGTCCTCCGGTTTCTGTTCTTTTGTTTTCCTAAGGGCTCTGAAAAAATCTTTCAGGATTTTGCTGCATTCTTCCTGCATCAGCCCTGTCTGTATATTTACTCTGTGATTGAGTCGTTCTTCCTGGGGAATATTGAACACAGACCCGCACGCTCCTGCCTTCGGATCCATCGTTCCTATATAAAGATTCTCTATTCTGGCCCAGACTATGGCTCCGGCGCACATGGCGCACGGCTCAGCTGTCACATACATGTCGCAGCCTGACAGTCTCCACCCTCCGAGAAATGAAGCTGCCTGTCTTATGGCAATCATCTCCGCGTGAGCTGTGGGATCCTTTGCGGATTCGGTCAGGTTATGGCCTCTTCCTATCACGGCGCCGTCTTTTACCACTACGGCTCCTATGGGAACTTCGCCCAGTTCACCTGCTTTTTTGGCTTCTTCTAGAGCTTCCAACATAAACTTTTCCATATACCTTTTAATATTAACACATTCTTTTCATGAGTTCAACTGCATTTTGCATACAAGGTGCAAGATTCAAGGAGTTTATTGCATAGGAGAATGCACCGCAGAGGCTGCTCTGAAGTATTAAAAGAAGGCATTAACGGTAAAATCCGTTAATGCCTCCCTCATATTTATATCAGTCTCGCTTTAGGTTATCGCGTCGAATATTCGGCTGTATTTTCTGTCCTCCGAGGCTCTCTCCTTAGGCCGGATTTTCCCCAGAGCTGCTTCCGCTTGCACCTCCGCTTTCAGCTGCGGCTTCACGCTGCAAGTCCTCTAGCTTGGTGCTCTTGCCCACAAGTCTGACAAATACCGCTATGACGGCTATGCCTACAGGAATAATGATTATAGGAGATACTCCGGCCGCCGCAGGGATAAATCCTATCGCACCGGCTACGACTGCGGCGACGATGGCATAAGGTATCTGCGTTCTGGCATGATCCATCAGGTCTGCGGCCGAGCCCATGGACGACATGATCGTCGTGTCGGAAATAGGCGAGCAGTGGTCTCCGAAGATTGAGCCGCAGGTGCAGGCCGCGATGGTGACTACACACAGTTCTCCCATTTCGCCTCCTGTTACTCCCCAGGCAAGAGGGAAAGCTATAGGGATCATGATGGCCGTCGTTCCGTAGGAAGTACCTGTGGCAAATGCTACGAGGCAGGATACCAGGAACAATACTACAGGAATGAGGATTCCAGGGATAGCGTCGCCTACGACATGAGAGATATAGTTTCCTGTTCCCAAGTTATCCATCACTGTGCCCGAAGCCCAGGCCAGCACCAGTATGGTATCGGTGAGAAGCAGTTCTTTGCAGCCGCCCAGCCACACGTCGATACATTCTTTCAGCGACATTATTCTCTGTGCCACCGCCATTATTATGGAAAGAATCGACGTGAATATGACGGAATACAAAATACTGGTAGCTGCGTCAGCGTTGCCGAGAGCATTCTGTATGCCTGTGAAATTAAACGGCTCGTCTACTCCGCCGCCTGTGTACCACAGAGCCAGAATAGTTACTACTGTGAATACCACGATAGGAACTACTGCGTTGCACATGCGAAGAGGCGCTCCCTCCTTCACGTTCATGGCGTCCAGTTCCTTGCTCATCATAGGCTTGGCGTTGTCTTCATAAAGTTTTCCCTGAAGACGCGCGCGCTTTTCAGCTCTGTACATAGGACCGTAGTCTCTCTGCATGAGTATTACTATCAGCACCATGAAGATGGCGAAGATGTTGTAAAATCTGTAAGGTAAGGTTTGAATGAACGTTCCGTAAGCATTGCCGTCATATCCTACCGATGAAAAGGCTATGGCTATCATGCCTATCTCGTAAGCCGTCCACGATGAAATCGGTGCAAGGTCAGTTACAGGGCCGGCGGTGGAGTCGATTACGTAAGAAAGCTTTTCTCTTGAGATCCTTTCCCTGTCGGTGGCAGGTCTCATTGTAGGTCCTACGACTAGGGAGTTGGCGTAATCCTCGAAAAAGATTATCAGACCCATTATCCAGGTGATAAGCAATGAGTTTTTAGCGTTCTTTGCCTTTTTCGACATGGCTATGGCCATGGCCTGCATTCCGCCCATCTTGCTCATTATGGCTATGAGGCCGCCGACGGCGAGGATGAATACGAGAAGCGTGGCGTTCCAGCTGTCGGTGACAGTGCCGACTATGTATGTGTCGCAAGTCCTTAAAAAGGCTGTAAAGACGTTTCCTCCGTCGAGGATGATCGCTCCTACAAATATAGCTGTCGCCAGGGATAAAACTACTTGCTTAGTTATAAAAGACAAAACTATAGCTAGAAAAGGTGTTGCCAGAGAAAGAAGTCCGAAATGAGCGGAAGCTTCTTCTCCCGTTTCGCTTTCTGCGAAGACGATGTTTGTCGCAATGATGGTAATCGCTACCAGTAAGGCTGCAATGAACCATCTGCGCGTTGATATTTTCTTAGTCATTTTCTTTTCCCTCCATTAAAGGAATAAATGTTGTTTTCAGCGGTCCATCGCCGCGCTTGTCAGCTGGAGCACGTCAAGAGGCACGCATACAGCGTCGAATACCATGTTGCGCACTCTCAGAACCATGGTCTCCCAGAGATAAAATTCCTCGGAGCCGAGCTCTGCTTTGTTGTATTTGTCCAGGGTTTTCTTCAGCGCAGGTATTGGATTCTCCGTCGCTACGGCGCAGCAGGAATCCTGTCCGTACCGTCCGGAATAGCACCTGAACATGGCAGTATGTCTCTCGCATATAACGGCCGCTTTGTCGTAAAGCTTCCTCTGCGTGCCGCTGAGATTCTCTCCGGATTTATAAAAATCTTTCAGCGCAGCGGCATATTGGCCGATTTTCGGAGTCACCGTTTCGAGCATTTCTTTCGCGCGGCCGGCAACGTCCATGATCTGATTCCACTGCTGCTGCACGTCGTCTGCAAGAGCTTCAAAATCGTAAGGGAATACCGGCGAATTCAGCAGTTTCTCTGTAATGCAGATGAAATATTCCACATGTTTTTTCATCAGCTCCTTATCTATCTTGTCGACAGTGTCGTCGTCCGTGTGCAGCCAAGGGCTGTAAAATGCATAGTTAAGCTCTTCCAGCTTTTCTTCCGTATATTCTGTGGCAAAGGAAGAATAAGGAACGCCGATGCCGAAGAATGACGAGTCTCCCCCGCCCTTGTAGGCTCGGTGCCATACTCCCTCTTCACCGAAGACAGTCTTGATGGCTTCCATGAGCATTTCTTTCAGCTCAGGCTGTCCTTCGACTCCGGGAATAGTTGTGCCTTTGATGGCCAGATTATCTATGTTGACATAGCCTACGCAGCGCTGCGTCATATCGCCCCAGTAATTGTCAGCGTACCATGTGGAACCGCCTCCTTCGGCGATTTCGTGTCCGTCCCAGAAAGCAAATACCAAGCTGCCGTCAAGCTCGTCCTTATATTTTGCGAAGATTCGCGCCATCTCAAGGTTGAGCGCGTTTCCCGAGGCGTTGCATATTGCCGATTTTCCCCATGCGTCGACATGGCTTCCTACGAGAACATATTTGTCATCTCTCTTGCCTTTCAGAAATCCCACCGGCTGATCCGCCGTTATCCATTCGCGGGTGGCGGCAGCATCAAGATGAACCCTGACCTGTCCTTTGGCCTTTTCGCACAGCGAGGCGAGATATTCTCCGTCTTTTCTGGAAACGCTTATGACCGTGAGCCTGACTATATCCTTGACTGTCTCAGGAGTTGGATTACCCCACTGAGCTTTGACTGCGCCCATCTGTATCAGGTCGCTGTCCGATTCTCCCCAGTTCATGATTATCAGCGCCTTAGCTCCCATTTCCCAGGCAATGCGGGCTTTCTCCGGACGTCCCGGACTCCAGTTCATATTTGTAAGCACGATCTTGTCCTTTACGTCTATGCCCTCATAATCCTCGTACCTTCCTGAGCCGAGATATATCAGTTCGCCGTCGATGCCGCCCTCAGGCGTGGAATCTATATGACATACAGGTCTGGCTTCAATTTTGCGTTCTTCAGGAGAAAGCAGAACAAGATGCGCGTCTTTAGGATAGCTCTGATACATCGGAAAATGGTCGATACGGGCTTCTACCCCGTTTTCTTCAAGGCGCGAACGTATATATTCCGTCGCCTTCTTCATCTCAGCAGTTCCGGAGAGCCTCTCGCCCACTTCTTCCACCAGATACGTCATGTCGCGGTAAATGTTGTCCAGAGATATTTCACTCTTTAACCTCTCATAAAAATCCATTTTTATCACTTCCTTAATTAAACTCTTTTCTCCTTGCTAGCCCCTCTTGAGAAAAGCGGAACAGCAGTGCATAGCGCCGAAGCCTCTCAGGATTTGATCAAGGCACAGCGGGATAACTCTGATGCCGTTGTTTTCCAGCAGCTCCTGCGAACGAGGGCAGCCCGCAGGCATAACGATGAGTCCGGGTTCAAGAGCCACAAAATTGATAGCCAGCTTTTCCTTGGCTTCTACTCTTGACGGACATTCGAGCAGCTTTATGCCTTTCTTTTTCAGAGCGTCGCATACGTCGTAAGGCACCTGGGAAGCGTGTATCATAGCCACGTCTTCCGCGGCCATATTCAAAAGTCCGTCGATGTGGGCATGTCCGTAAGGTATCTGCATGTGCAGAATATCGGTGACGCCCATGCGTTTAAGCTCTGATTCCACCATTTCATATCCTGCGCGGTTGGTTCTCACGCCGGAGGCCAGGACCACCGTGCGCCTGTCTATCCACATTGCCATGGCGCCCTCGAACGTCGCGCCTCCGCATATAGTCCTTATGATTGGAACGCCCAGCTCGGCAAGCTTCTTGGCTGCATAGCGTTCTTCGCCGCGCCTTGATTCTGTGGCAGGCCTGGTCACTATGGCTCCCTCGGGGGTCATAAACACCAGATCCCGGCAGAACAGCGCGTTGGGCCTGTTCTCCGGTATATCCTCCACGTAATGAACTCTGGCACCATGCTCGCGGTAAACGTCTGCCAACGCGTCATGCTCTGCTCTGAAAGCTTCCGGATCTATGGGAGCCCTGAACCGCGCCGCCTGCCAATCGAAATTCTCAATTTCCTTTCCCGGCCTGTGCATGAGCACATCCCTCAGGGTATCCACTTCGGAGCACACGCCCCAGTCTCCCCACAGAGCTTTCATGTCCTCTTCAATAGTACTCTCTTTTGGAAACCACCGTTCTCCCGGCAAAGCGTCTATATCTCTTTCTATTGCCATATACTTTCTCCTTTCCTAAAGTTTGCATAAGTATATTGCAAAAATGGTGCCATAGTCAGAATCGTTGATTTTACTTGTCTCAAGCCGTTTTCTGGGTAAAGAAATCCTGACAAGTAAAGGGAGGCTTTACCAATAAGGTAAAGCCTCCCTTTACTTTCTGTCTGTGCCGCGTCCGGCTGGTTCTGCTGTCAAAGCCTCACCGCCGCTTTATTTTAAATTTTTTCATCTTATAATTTAAGTTCTGTTTTGTGATACCCAGCAGACGAGCCGCTTCCACCAGACTGGGAGCCGTCTCATCCACACTTTGAGGAGCAGGAGCAGACGCTTCTTCACCAACAGGCG
>OLRF01001073.1_pt1 | contig 30279 bp, 28 predicted proteins | sample 1672061 | NCBI WGS metagenome assembly OLRF01 (sample SAMEA3136641, study PRJEB25190) | human gut metagenome | reverse complement strand
TGCAAAATTTGTTCAAAAATAACTATTTAGATGACTTTTGATAAATTTTCTGATACAATATTTCCCGTGACAAAAAAAGGATCCTTTTTTTGATACATTTTAATTGATCCCCCAAAAAGAAACCCCGCTTATAAAAAGTGGGGTAAATAAATGCGGCCGCGGAATCAGGCCAGCTTGGCGGCAAGCAGCCGGTTGACCACCTGCGGGTTGGCTTTGCCGCGGGATTCTTTGATCACCTGGCCGACAAACCAGCCCATCAAGCCGACTTTTCCGCCTTTATAGGCATTGACCTTATCGGGGTTTTCGGCAATCACCTTGTCGACGATCGCTTCAATCGCACCGGTGTCGGTTACCTGTTTTAAGCCTTTTTCCTCAACGATTTTTTCCGGATCTTCCCCGGTTTCGCTCATGATTTCAAACACGTCTTTGGCAATTTTGCCGGAGATGACGTCCTTTTCGATCAGATCCACCAGACGGCCCAGACTTTCAGCCGAAACGGGGCTTTCTTCAATCGTCAGGTTTTTGCGTTTGAGCATGGCGAAGAAATCGCCCATCAGCCAGTTGGCAACTTTTTTGGCATCGTGGCCGGCCGCCGCCTTTTCAAAGAAATCGGCCACTTCCCTGTTTTCGCAAATGACCATGGCGTCATATCTGGTCAGCCCAAGTTTTTCGACAAAGCGGGCTTTCTTGGCATCCGGCAGTTCCGGCAGCTCTTCCGCCACCTGCCGGATATATTCGTCGGTCAGCACCAGGGGCGGCAGATCCGGTTCGGGAAAATAGCGGTAGTCGTGGGCAAACTCCTTTTTGCGCATCACTTTCGTCTGTCCGCTGACGGGATCAAACTGGCGGGTTTCCTGCTCGACCGTACCGCCGTTTTCATAAATTTCGACATGGCGGCGCGCCTCAACTTCAATCGCCTGCATCACGAACTTGACCGAATTGACGTTTTTCATTTCACAACGGGTGCGCAACTCATTGCTGCCGGCCGGGCGGACGGAAACGTTGACGTCGCAGCGCATCGAACCTTCGTCCATGTTGCCGTCGCAGGTGCCGAGATAGCGCAAAATAGAACGCAGCTTTTTCAAAAACGCCCCCGCTTCCTCCGGCGAACGGAAATCCGGTTTGGTCACAATTTCCATCAGTCCGACCCCCGCCCGGTTCAGGTCTATGAAAGTCTTGCGCGGGTCAATGTCGTGGATCGATTTGCCGGCATCCTGTTCAATGTGCATCCGTTCAATGCGGATATCTTTGGTGCCGCCGTCTTCCAGGTCAACGGTTACCACGCCTTCGCCGACAATCGGATATTGAAACTGGGTGATCTGATAGCCGGTCGGCATATCGGCATAGAAATAGTTTTTGCGAGAAAATTCGGAATATTTGTTGATTTCCGCCCGCAGCCCCAGACCGGTTTTGACCGCCTGATGCACGCAAAAGCGGTTGAGAACCGGCAGCATGCCCGGCATGCCGGCGTCAACAAACGAAACGTTCTCGTTGGCGTCGGCGCCGAATTTGGTCGACGCGCCGCTGAAAATTTTCGACTCGGAAATGATCTGGCAATGAATTTCCAACCCGCAGACGATTTCCCATTTGTTTTCTTTTCCTTCGATAATCATGGCTATTTTAACCTTTCAAATCCGGTTTCGGTTTCTATCACGGACGCGGCCTTAAACACCGTTTCCTCGTCAAAAGGACGGCCGATCAGCTGCAGACCGAGCGGCAGCCCCGCCTTTGACAGGCCGGCCGGCAGACTCAGCCCCGGCAGCCCGGCCAGATTGACGGAAACGGTAAAGACGTCGTTTAACCACATGTTGATCGGATTTTCGCGCATGGAACGGTCACCGACGGGAAACGCCGCCGTCGGCGCCGTCGGCGTCAAAATTACGTCGCAATGCTCAAAAGCGCGGACAAAATCGTCGCGAATCAGTCTGCGCACCTTCTGCGCCTTGAGATAATAGGCATCATAATAACCGGCCGACAGCACGTAGGTGCCGATCATGATGCGGCGTTTGACTTCAATGCCGAAACCGGCGCTGCGGGTGTTGGCATACATGTTGTCCAGATGTTCTCCCGGCACCCGCAAACCGTAGCGCAGACCATCGTAACGCGCCAAATTGGAAGACGCTTCCGCCGGCGCGATAATATAATAGGCGGCCAACGCGTATTTGGTATGCGGCAGCGAGATATTGACGATTTCCGCACCGGCGGATTTCAGCATTTCGATCCCTTTGTCCCAATACGCCGCCACTTCGGCGTCCAGCCCTTCGGGACGATATTCGGCGGGAACGCCGACCTTCAGTCCTTTGACGCCCTGCCCCAGGACTTTTGTAAAATCAGGCACTTCGCGTTTGACGGAAGTCGAATCCTTTTCATCGTAACCGGCCATCACGTTTAACAGCAAAGCACAGTCGCGCACGTCTTTGGCAATCGGTCCCGCCTGATCAAGCGAAGAAGCAAAGGCCATGATGCCGTAACGGGAACAGCGGCCGTAAGTCGGCTTGATGCCGGTGACGCCGCAAAAAGCGGCCGGCTGGCGGATCGAACCGCCGGTATCGGTTCCGGTTGCCGCCGCGCAGATGTTGGCCGCCACCGCTGCCGCCGAACCGCCGGAAGAACCGCCCGGCACCAGCTTTTTTTCGGCTTGCCAAGGATTGTAGGCCGGGCCGTAAAAACTGGTTTCGTTGCTGCCGCCCATGGCAAATTCGTCCATATTGAGTTTGCCGAGGCAACCTGCACCGGCCGCAAACAGCCTGCCGGTCACCGTCGACTCGTAAGGCGGGACAAAACCGTCCAGAATATGAGAACAGGCCGTGGTGCGCACGCCTTCGGTACAAAACAGGTCCTTGATGCCGAGCGGAATACCTTCCAGCGCGCGGGCGGTTCCGTCCCGATAGCGGCGATCGGCCTCTTCGGCCTGAGCCAGCGCCTTTTCCGGCGTTTCCAGCACATAAGCGTTAAGCGCGCGTTTTTCTTCCATTGCGCGGAGATATTCGTTGGTCAGTTCAACCGCCGAAAAGCTTTTGTTCTTTAACCCGTCCAACGTTTCGTGAACGGTCAGGGAAGTTAATTTTTCCATTTTGCCCTCTCCTTTTATTCCACAACCTTCGGCACCACGAAATAGCCGTATTCGGCCATCGGCGCGTTGGCCAGAACCTTATCGGCCTGACCGCCCTCCGTAATTTCGTCTTCCCGGCAGACCAGAGCCGTTTCGTTCACCGCCGACAAGGGCTCGACGTCATCAGTGTTTACTTCGTTCAGCTGTTCCACCCAATTCAGGATTTTGTTAAATTCGTTTTCGGTCGCCTCAATTTTGTCTTCGTCGATCTTCAGGCGCGCCAAAAAAGCCACCCGGTTGACGGTCTGTCTGTCTATTGCCATCTTTTTCTCCCGTATCATAAAGCGAAAAACCGTTGAACACGGCAGTCTCCAACGGCTTTTACTATAGGTTTGTCAATTTTAAAACACAAGCGTATTTTATTATTCTTCAACCAGCATTTTTCCGCATTCTTTGGCGTTGTCCAGATTGATCATGCCGACGATGTGATAGCCGGCGTCAACATGCAGAACTTCGCCGGTGACCGCGGTGCCGAGCGGCGACAGTAAAGCCAGAGCCATGTTGCCGACCTCATCCTGGGTAACGTTGCGGCGCAGCGGCGCGTTCAGTTCGTTCCAGTGCAGGATCTTGCGGAAATCGCCGATGCCGGACGCGGCGAGCGTTTTGATCGGACCGGCGGAAATGGCGTTGACACGGACATTTTGCCTGCCCATGTCCACCGCCGCAAAACGAACGGCAGCTTCCAAAGCGGCCTTGGCAACGCCCATGATGTTGTAGTTGGGTAGCACTCTTTCGGCGCCGAGGTAAGTCAGCGTCAGAATCGAACCGCCTTCGTTCATGATCGGGGAAGCGCAGCGGCAGGCCTCGATGAACGAATAGCAGGAAATGTGCATGGTGTTGGTGAAGTTAGCCAGAGTGGTGTCGATGGTACGGCCCTTCAGTTCGTTTTTGTCGGAAAAAGCAATGGCGTGAACCACAAAGTCAATTTTCCCCCATTTTTCGCCGAGTTCCTTAAAACAGGCTTCCACACTGGCGGAATCGGAAACGTCGCACTTGATCAGCAGCGGCTCGTTGTCAAGCTGGGCAGCCAGCGGGGCAACCCTTTTTTCCAGAACTTCGTTCTGGTAGGAAATCGCAAGCTGCGCCCCTTGGGCGTTCAATGCCTGACAAATGCCCCAGGCAATCGACTTGTCGTTGGCCAGCCCCATGACCAGGCCTTTTTTTCCGCTCATTAACAGTTGGTTAGTCGTCATTTCTATTTTTTCCTTTGCAAATTTTAAAAAATTTATATACTAAAAAAACAGTTTTAGAGTTTTTTATAAGATTTAACCTGATTTGTAAACACATTTTTTTGAATAAAGGCAAATTTATGGAATGGAAAACCAAGCTGGCGGAAAAATCGAAACCGCTGACCGACTTTTTGTTTTTTCTGGCCAAACGGGCGCAAAACGACATGATCTTCCGGGTGGCTTCGTCGCTTGCCTACACTTCGCTGATCGCGCTGGTGCCGCTGTTTGCCATCGGGCTGGCGATTTTTTCCGCCTTTCCGGTTTTTGAGGCCGTCCGCAGCCAGGTGGAAGAGTTTATTTTTCAAAACCTGACGCCGGAATTTGAACAGGAGGTAAGCAGCTATTTTGCCGCCATTGTCAAAAACGCCGGCCAGCTGACCACCATCGGCGTCGTCGGTATCGCCGTCACCTCCATTTTGCTGCTGTCGACGATCGAAAACAGTTTCAACTTTATTTTCAAGGTAACCCAGCCGCGGCACATTACCACCAAAATTACCCTTTACTGGACGGTGATCACGCTGGGCCCGCTTTTGCTCGGCACCGCCTTTTCGATGCGGGGGTATCTCTACACCCTGCAAAAATTCATGGCCGCCGACGGCGAAACCGGACGTTTCTTTTTCAGCTGCATGATTCCGCCGCTGATGACCATTTTGAGCCTGATGCTGGTCTATGTGCTGGTTCCCAACAAAAAGGTGCGGCTTGACAGCGCCCTGGCCGGCGCGGCGGTGGCGGTGGTTCTGTTCTGGTTCCTGCGGCAGGGTTTTGCGCTGGCGGTTTTAAACAACGCCACCTATAAAACGCTTTACGGCGCCATGGCGGTAATCCCGGTCTTTCTGATCTGGATGTACCTGTCCTGGGCGGTGGTCATTTTCGGCGCGGTGGTAACCGCGGCTTTGGACGAATTCCGTCAGTTCAACGGCAGGGAAATAAAAAAGGCAATCGTTGCCGGCAAATCCGGCCGGCGCTGACTTTCGGCATATTTCAAGAACAAACTCGCCGCCGGTTTCTCCGACCGTTTAAACGGCAAAACCCCGCCTGAACGCGGGGTTTTGTTTGGTGGTGTTTCGGATCTTCTCAATAACCTTGTTCTCTTCTCAGTAATTTGATGTATTCTTCATACTTATTGAAATAACAGCGAATAAGCTCAAGGTCATTGCTGTCCAGCAACGCTTCCTCTACCTCTCTGTCCAGCCAGTTGGCGGCAAGATAGGCAGCGGCAAATTTGCGGTCGCCGGAGCGGATGATAAAAACATCCACCCGATTGCAGAATTTCACTTTCGGATAACGTTTGAAGCGGCGGCGGAAAATGTCGACATCGTTCAGCTTCAGCAGTTCCTGCTGTGCAGCGACGGGAAATTCGGCCACTTCCAGACTGTCAATGATCTTGACGTTGCCGGTATGGACAATCTCCATAATCTCCCACTTCTTCGGTTCCGGCGGCATAAAAGCGACATAGGCCTCAAGCAGCGGCTCGGAATTTAAACGAATCACCGATTTTTTCTCAACAGCGGTCAAGGTGTTGTTTTTCAACGCTTCGACCAAGGCAGCCTTAGCGGCGGCGATATTGCCCGACCGATAAAGCTCTTCAATACTTTGATAACTCATGAAAAACTTTTTTAAATTATTTATAAATAATTGATAGCATGGTTTTACGATAGCATCAATTTTTGTCCAATTCAAGTAAAAAAACAGATTAATTTCCGGCAATTTTCCGGTCTTTTCCGCCGGTTTCCGAACAACAAGCGAAGACCGCGGCCAACCTTCTGTTTAAACGAAAAAATTCCCGGAAACACAAACGGTTTCGGGGAATTTCTTCAATTGTCGGAAGCCTCATTTCTGACGATACTTTTCTTCCAGTTCCGTCACCCAGCGCTCAAACGCCAGCAGCTCGCTTTTCTTCTTGCCGGCAAGACCGAAGCGGTCGTAAAGCTTTTTAACCTGCATATAGACCACTACCGTCATTCCGTACCTGCTGATGTTGTCATAAGCGCCCATGTAAATGTCGTGGATCTCCTTGCTGACCCAGTCGCCTTTGAAAGAAACCTGAATCAGAATGATGTTCGGGATCTGATTGGCCAAAACATCGGCAATATAGCGGAAACAGAGTTGCTTGACCACCATCGGATTTTCCAGCTCAAAAGCCATGTTGCCTTCCGAATCAAAAAAGCCGTTGATAAGAAGAGCCTGTTCATGGGCAATTTTGTCATCCGCAGAAAAATCGGTGGACAAAGCGCGCGGGAGCAGATCCTCGGGAAAACGGCGATCGGCGGCCGGCAGCATCAGTTCCAGACAGTCGTCCTGCTTATTGCGCAAATGGTGAATCGTCTGCAGCTGAAAAAGCTTGTCCTCTTCAACCCGGCGAATTTCCGCCGTATGCTCCCCCACTCTCTTATACAGTCCTTCGTAATTGAGGTCGAGAATAAAAGGAACGGCATACTTCTGGAATTTTTTGCGTTCGGCCATATACTGGGCGGCGTGTTTCTTAACCTGTTCCAGCATTCGGCTGGGACGATGCCCGCCTTCTTTCAGCTTTTGCAGACGACGGTTAACCAAAGTTATGACATGTTCCGGCGAAACGGATTTTTCATCCAGACGGTGAGCCAGCTCGTAAGCGTAGGTTTCCGGGTCGATGCGCCAATCCTGAATCGCCCGTACCATTTTGCGGTACCAGCGGTCATAAAGTTTTGATTCCAGTTCGGCGAACTTTACCAGATTCTGTTTGACGTCAACAATGTCAAAACCCAGTTCCAACAGCCGAATTGCCGCCGAACGACAGGCAGAAGGGAGAGTTCTCAGGTCTTTTCCGACTTCTTTTGCTAATTTCATAAGCGTTATAATTATATTAAGTGAACAAATAATTTGATATCTAACTTATTATTAAAACATTTCCGCGTTTTTTTGTCAAACAAAAAGCCGGCCGGTCAACTGTTTTCGTTCGTTTTTTGCCGCACTCCGTCAATTCTTCGGAAAATTTCGCCGACACAGCCGACAAAAACTCTTTCCGCAACATTTCGGAACGATAGTCTTTTTCGGAAGGCGTATCACACATATATCACGTTCATAAAAAACGCTTTTGCTTCCGGTTGCGGATTACCTTTACCGCAGCGGCAAAGGCGTTTTTTATCCGCCGAAAACAACAAAAGGAAAGAAAAAAGAGGGAAAATGCGGAGAGAAAGGAAAAAAAATGCGGGAAGAAAAAAGGGAAAAAGACAAAGGGCGGGGAAAAAAAGGACAGAAAGAAGGTAAAGGGAAAGAGCAAAGCGGGAAAGACGGAAAGAGCGGGAAAAAGAAGGACAGAAAACGACAAAGAGCAAAATGGAAAAAACATAAGTTCTCCCAACTCCGAACTATCCGTGCGGTTTTCTTCATACAAAAAAGTCCCTCCCACGTAAAACGTGTTTTTTTCGGATGTGAGGCAATCTTCACGTGAGACGGTTTGACAGGGCGAGGACTATCGGCTTACCGTAAACAGGGCAAAATTCATAGTCAATTGACTTGCCTCCGCGTCTTCTTTTAATCGGTTCCGTATATAATCTGCTGTCTTATAGGTATTCTTTCCGATTGTATCAACATAGCCCCCTTTCCACCAAAACTCTCTGCTTCGATATCGAAACTTTGCATTTTTTCATCGTTCATATATCGACAAATCACTCTTTTTTTTTGAGATAGCCCATAATTGAGCTTACGGAATATTCAGGTGGCATCTCCGGTAACATATGAATATGGTCTGGATAAACCTCCGCCTCAATAACACCTATCCCTTTCCATCGGCATCATTTTCAAGTATGCTTCCTGCTTCCGGCCGAAACCTCCATACCCCCCTCAATATTTCAACGCTTTCTTCCAATATTTCAACGCTTTCTTCCAATATTTCAACGCAAAGACAACATGACATTTTGGAATTCCCCACCACGTGTGCCATCCATCGTAAGTGTGTCCTTAAAAAACTCCTTTGCTTGTGTCTAAGACTGTAGGCAGACCGTCTTTACTACAATAGCAAAGGAGTTTTATTGACGCACTGAGAACAAAATGTAAAAACACGGGAGAAAAAGGAGGAAAAAAGACAAAGAGGGAGCAAAAAGATGGAGGGAAGAAAAGAGTGGAAAAAAAGAAGAACAGAAAGAGGGAAAAGGGAAGCGGAAAAAAGGAAAAGGAAGAAGATCAACGAAGAAAGCGGAAAAGGGCGAAAAGCGAAGAAAAAAACAGAAAAGAGAAAGAACAGCGAAAGAAGCGGAAAAGAGGAAAAGGAAAACAGAAAACGGACAAAGAGCAAAATGAAAAAACATAAGTTCTCCCCAACCACAAGCCAGGCGCGGGGGCTTCGGGATACAAAAAACGCCGCGATCGAAAAACGGCGGCGTTTTGGCTTAAAAGCAGAGCGGCCATATCTTGCCGTCACCGGTTTACGGCTTTAATTTATGAAAAATGAGCAAACCTAAAAAGAGCAAAATGAAAAACTTAGTCACAAGCCAGACGCGGGGGCTTCGGGATACAAAAAACGCCGCGGTCGGAAAGACGGCGGCGTTTTTGCTCAAAAGCGGGCGGCCATATCCTGCCGTCACCGGTTTACGGCTTTAACTTATGAAAAATGAGCAAACCGAAAAAGAACAACATGGAAAAAACATAAGTTCTCCTCAACCACAAGCCAGGCGCCGGGTTTTCTTGTTTGCAAAAAAAGAACGTTTCCGAAGAAACGTTCTTTAATCAGCGGTATGCTTATTTTAATAATAAGCACGGGGATAATCTATCCCGTACGCACCAAGCAACGCTTGGAAATAGAAAATCCGGCGGCATTTGCGTCCGACTTCTCTTGAACGGATTTCCGGATCTTCCAGCGAGCGCGACCATTCCAGACGGCGATACTCCTGTTCCAGGTGACGTACCATTTTGCTGGAAATGACCTTCACCAAATCGCGAAAACGATCAAGCGCGCGAAAGCTTCCGTCGTTGATGTCGAGCATGAGGCGAACGGCATCCAACGGCACGAATTCCTGATCCCAGACGCATATCCAGAACGACCAGGAAATGCTGTCGGCGGCGCTCTCCTTTTCCCGGAGGAAGTTGAAACTGAAATCGTTCAACTCCTTGTCGGGATAGCGCAGTCCTTCAACCAGCAACGCACCGGTCACGGCTGCCAGAACCTGATTTTCGATATCGTAGTTGTTAGTTACGAAATAACGAAAATCACGCTTTTGCTCCTCGGAAAGAACAGTGTCTTCCAAAACGCGTTCTTTTACATACCGTTCGCGTTTCCGACGCACCTCTTCCCACAGAGAATGGATCTTCTTTCGATACTCTTCGACCGAAAGTTCTTCCTTGGGAGTTTCGGACAAAACGAGGTTTTCCTGTTCGAAATCCTCTTTTTCCTGCAGGAGTTTTGCCTTTTCCTCCTTGGCCAGTTTTCTTTTGGCATCGCGGCGGGCAGCTTCTTCGGGATGTTGTTTACGCCATTCGGCACGGAGGAATTCTTGTTCCTCCAAAGAAAGTTTTCTTTTGTTATTTACCATAAGCTGTTTTTTTGAGGCAGAAAAAAGAATTTCCTCTGAAATTTGTTTTTAACTGCCGGTAAGACTTTTTGTTAATTCCACTCAAGGTTATGTTCTTTGGCAAAAGCTCTCGCTTTTCTCATCACTTCCTGATTTTTGGAAGCGGCACCGCTGACGTTATAGATAAACGCCTGATAAGCCGGACGGGTGACAGAGTTGACACGGGGACGTCTTTGCGAGAGGACGGTAACGACATCGCGCTGCACTTCCACTTTGCGGTAACGACCGTTTCTGATCTGTTCGGTAACTCCGTTGACAAGTTCAACAAGTTCTTTTTCATCGGCAGCCTTGAGCTGGACCTTCAAACTTTCTTCTTTCATTTTTTGAAATTAATTATATTAAACATAAAAATTGACTGTTCTTTTAATATAGACAAAAAAAACAGCTTTGACAAGCACTATTTTCTTTTTTCCCGTTCAAAAATATACTTTTCCCGTTTTTTCCGGACACTCTTTCACAAACGAATTTTAAACAAAAAAAACTCCCACACCGGGGAGACAAGGTTTGTTTATAAAACCGTATCAAAAAAAGGATCCTTTTTTTGTCACGGGAAATATTATATCAGAAAATTTATCAAAAGTCATCTAAATAGTTATTTTTGAACAAATTTTGCAATATCAGCGCTTGCTCATAATAGCCCTTTATTTTAGTTCAAAAAAAGGATCGATAAAAAGAAGCGTTTTTGAGAATAACGGCACAAACCTGATCAATAACTATTATAGAGGACAAAAGATGACGACAAACAGGACTATCGGGCTTTTTTTGCTGGCGACGACGTTTTTGAGTACGCCGGCGGGAGCTCAGGACATCACGGAATGGACGGAAGAGATAGAGAACGGCCGCGGGGAAACCATTGACAACATCAAGGTGGACGTAGACGGAGAATATTCCCTGATTTACAACCGGGGACAAATCGGCAATATCGAAAGCGCGTTTACGAACAACAACGGCGTCATTGGAAACTATGGCGAGATCGGCACCGTTCGTTCGGTTTTCAAAAACAATGACGAAAGCATTATAAATTATGGTTTGATAGAACAGGTTACCGGCAGCGTTTTCGAGAACAACGTCAACAGTTATAGCGGCGGAGCAATCGCCTCGACAGGCGGCGGTTATATCGGCAAGATTGTTGACAGCACGTTTACCGGCAACACCGTTTATGAACTGGGTCCGATGGAAATAGACGAACAGGAAAGGTATGACGTCGGTCAAGGCGGCGCGCTTTATCTTGAGCAAGCGGAAAATCATGCCGATATGCCGAGGTATTATGATGAAATGGGCGGCGGGGTTGACGTTCCCGGTCTTGATGTTTCCGTAACCCATATTGTCAACAGCACTTTCAAGGGCAATCATGCGGCAGCCGGCGGAGCAATTTTCTCCAGCCAGTGGCTTGACATTGAGAACAGCGCGTTTGACGGCAACTATAATCAGACACAGGACGAATACGGTGCCGGCGGCGCAATCGCTTTCTGGACGGAAGAACAACAGGGCCAGCCCGTTAATGAGGATGGAAGTCCGACACCGGAAGAGCCGTTTTATGCCGGAGAACACAACATCAGCAACAGCCGGTTTGAGAACAACCGCTCAAGCGGCTTCGGCGGCGCGATTGCCGGCATGGTTAACGAGTATACCAACCAGACTTACGGCATCAATGTTAAAGGCAGCACCTTTATCAACAACAGTGCCAAAGACGGCGGCGCAATCTATATGATGTCTGCCTTGTCAAGAAACAATATGGAAGTGTTTGGGAACGCTTTACTTGACAGCCGCGTTTTGGTGGCAAAAGCGACGATAAGATACGGTGATCAGGAAAAAAGTGTTTATCTGGCCATGGATGGTGACAAAGGCGGCGATCCAATGACGGCAGCCGAATTTGACCAATATGTCAGAGAGGGCGGCAAATTCGCGGTTGTGGATGTAATCATGGCAGCCAATGATGAGGAAGGCTATCAGGAACTTGTTGCGCAATTTGAAGAATTGATGACGCAAGCTTCCGGATATATTCTTAACGGTTTAAATAATTATCGCGATTCGCAGATTTCCGTTCCCGGTATGATGTCCAAACTGACGGTCGTCAACTCCAGCTTTATCAACAACAAAGCTTCGGGCAAAGGCGGCGCCGTTTACGGCAGCGACGTCAGGATCGTTGCCGACAACGGCGAAAGCCGTTTTTCCGGCAACACCGCCGGCGGCAAGTCCAATGCCGTTTATGTCGACGGTATCATTCGCTTGGAAAATGCCGGCAGCATGTATGAGCAGCCGGCACCGTCTTATGATGTTTCGGTATCGGCGGAAAATCCGATTAAAGGTCAGCTAACGTTGGAATCGGTCAACCGGGGCCAGATTATCTTTGACGACGGCATTGACGGCGAGAACTACAACATTGACGTTTTTGGTGACGGCACCGGTTATGTCAAATTCAACAATGCGGTTGAGAACGTCAACCGCTTTGCCATGAACGGCGGCGCCGTCGTTCATCTCGGCTTAAACGGACGCATTTATGCGCAGGACTTCGTCAGCGCTTCCTCTTCCGCCTATGCGCGTGCCGGCGCGCAAAAGCCCCTGTTGACCGTTGACGTGATGGTCGACCGGGAAAACAACACCGTTCACAGCGGCGCCATCCATGTGAACGGAGACGTTGCCGGAGAAACCAACGTACTGGTCAACGCTTTGAACCCCGACGTGCTCGACAACAAAAAAGACGCCGTCGTGCCTTTCCTTTTTGCCCCCAACGACAATGAGGAAACTTCCGCCGTCTTCAACGTTTCCCGCGTGATCGGCAGCCCCTACATGTGGCATGCCGGCAAGAACGTCGCCGGAACGCCGGAAAGCGGCAACGTCTGGTACCTGTCGCTGACCGATACCCTTAACCCCGAGTTCGGCAAAACCGATCCTGAAGTTGCGCCGGAAGTGACGGCCTATATCAGTCTGCCTTCGGCCGGTCTGGAACAGGTTCGCGGCCTGCGCGACACGCTGGAACAAAAGACGGCTTTCTGCAAAGAAGGCGCCTGCGCCCGCGACGCAAAAGCCGACCGTCAGCTGTGGGTTGACAGCGGTTACCTGAGCTCGACGGTTGACAAACCGGCCGAATTTGACGCCGACATCTGGGGCGTCACCGCCGGCGGCGATCTGCAATATGACGCCAACAACCGTCTGGGCGTGTTTGCGGCTTATCGTCAGGGCGACTATGACGTCAGCGGCAAGGGAAGCAAATATCGTTCGACCGTCGGTTCTGAACTTGACATTGACAGCTGGCTCGGCGGTTTATACTATCGCTTTGAGCAAAACGACTGGTACGCGTTCGCGACGGTTTACGGCGGTCTCCAGAAAGCGGACCTCAAAACCGACGACGGTATCGTCAACACCGACAGCGACGGGACGTTGTGGAGCGTCGGCGCGGAAGGTGGCCGGAAATACGGTCTGAGCGAAGCGCTGACGCTGGAACCGAGCTTCGGGGTCTTTTACACGCAGTCGGAGTTTGACGATATTCGCGACAGCGCGGGCAAGACGGCGTCGTTTGACAGCCTGAAACAGCTTGAAATCGAAACGGCGGTTAAACTGGAATACCGTCTGTGCCAGAACGATCTGACGTCGGTCGTTTATATCAAGCCGGGTCTGATCCAGACGATCACGGACGGAGACGAAGTGCTGATCAGCGGATTGGGCAAGACGGAAGCTTACCATGATCAGCTTTTGGGGCGGATTGAACTCGGCGCGCGCTTCGGCGTCACGGAAAGTCTTTCCGGTTACGGCTGGGCGAACTATACGTTCGGTTCAAGCTACGGTGCCGCCGCCGTCGGCATCGGCTTAAACTATGCGTTCTGACCGCAGACGTTTGCCGCTGGTTTGAACTGCGCTTTCCGGCAAACGCGAAAGCGCAATCTCCCGAGAAAAAACTCCCGGACAACTCCGGGAGTTTTTTAAGCGGCAAACCGGTCAACTGCAAACCCTCTCCGTAAATGGTCAGTACCCCGGAAAGCGGAGAGAAAAAGAAAATCCCCTTTGAAAAAAATTTAAAGAGGATTTTTTGTATCGGGAAAACTACCGGCCGGGTTTGCGGAGTTCTTTTGTTTTTTACCGGCAAAATGAAAACAACTATAAAAAAACTGAAACCTTATGAAAACAACCTTAAAAAAACCCCGAAACTTTACATTCCGGGGTGATGTAAATATACCGCTTTTCGGTTTTTAGGGTTTTATCCGCCGCACGTCGGTCAGGGCGGTAAACTTTTGATACATCCGGTCGAGATATTTCATGTCCGGTTTTGAAGCCAGAAGCTTGCATCCGAGGTAACGGGCAAAAGCGGAGCTGAAAAACGGAAACTGCCTGCTTTTCTTGGTAAATTTCCAAAAGGCGGAAACCGCGCGCAAATACATCCGTCGCCGGGCTTCGTCCGGCAGTTCCGGATGGTCTTTCAGCATCCAGTAATAGGCCATGAAACGATCGTGGTCGAGTTGTATTTTGTTGCCGGAAAAGTTGCCGATTTCTTTCGGCACCAATACGACGTTTGCCGTCATTTTGACGATACCTTTGGCATAAAGCGCCGCCCGGAGCGGAATCGATTCGTCCTGAATAAACGCCCGTTCGTCGGCGCCGCCGGCCTTTTGCAATACGTCGGTTTTGATCAACTGTCCCATGCGGGTGAAACGTCCGTTCAAAACCCCGCTCATCGCGTCGGGCACGTATTGATAATCAAACTCTTCCAGCCGGCAGTTTTCCAGTTCTTTCGGATCTTTGCCGGTTTTGGTAAAACAGCCGTAAATCATTTCGGCGCCGGTTTCCCCGGCCACCGCCAGCATTTTCGCCGTGGAGTCCAAGGGAAAGATGTCGTCGGAATCAAGCATCCGCGTCCACTTGCCTTTGGCCAGAGCTATACCCTGATTGATCCTGGCGCTGATTCCCCGGTTGTAAGGGTTGGTGACGATGGTGACGTTTTTGACGCCTTCGGTCATCCGCCGGATAATTTCGACTGAATTGTCGCTTGAAACGTCGTCGACGAAAATGAATTCCGGGTTTTTAAGCCCCGTTTGTCCGAGCAAAGCCGTTATGACCGACGGCAGATAAAATTCCTTGTTGTAAACCGTCATTACAAAACTGACATCGATTTCTTCCGCCATCCGTTTTCTCCGTTTTTGTATCGTGGCCGTTTAATCGTCCGCAAGTTTGCGGCTGAGTTCTTCTTCCAGTTCGCGCAGAGTGTCTTCGCTGACTTTCGGCGCCGCGGCATTTTCCGGCGTTGTTTCCGGGTTTTCACCCGTTTCAGCTTCGTTTGCCTCTTCTGCTGCCGTCATCTCCGTTGCTGTCTTTTCAGTTGCCGGCTCAACGGGAGAAACGGCTGCCGCGCCGTCGGTTTCCTGCGTCGCTTCCGCATTTCCGCCGGTTTTGGCCTTGTTTCCTTCTGCCGGAGCAGTCGTTTCCGCCGCTTTTGGTTCCGAACCGTTATTTGAGCCGTTTTCCGGCAGGCTGAGAATGCGGGTGTCGCTGTTAATGACTGTTTCCGCTTCGTCAGTCGCGTTTTCGCGGATTTCTATGTCGGTTGTAATTTCGTCCGGGCGCTTTTCGTTGTCCGGTCGCGGAAAATTGAGCAATGAGTGCGGCGCGTTTTCGTCGGCCGGAAATTCCGTCGTTGCCGCATCATCGGCATCAGTTTCGGTTCCCTCAGGTTTAAAGGGGATGATTTCCGCCTGGGCAGCGCTTTCCTCGCCTTCTTCGCGAACGGCGGCGGGCAGCAGGTTTATCGGTTCTCCGCTCAAATTAATTTCTTCAAAGCCGTCTTCGCGAACATTCGCTTTTTGAGGCGTTGTTTCAACCGTCCGCTGCATCGGCAGTTGGTCGCGGGCCGCCAGCTCGTCCGGGGTCAACGTTTGTACGCCGCTTACGTCGGTATCGATGCATTTCAGCAGCCAGACGTCATAAACGGGATGTTCGATCGCGTTTAACGCCGGTGAGGAAGACAGCATCCAGCCTTTGAAAATGTTGACCTGCTCGTTGCCGTTGACGGTGTCCGCCACGTCGACGAAAGCAAAGTTTTCAGGCGTTTCCTCCGGCGAACGGGTACGGCAGTCGCGCACCAGAACGGAAAAGCTGCCGAATTTTACTTCGGCATTGACCGGTACGTTGATGACGCTGACGCGGCCGGTGATCTTGTCCATCGCCTGCATCTGCGCCGTGTTGGTGGGAATTTCGGCGGCCTGTGCCTCAATGCCGATGCCGGCGGCAAAAAGGGCCGGCAGTAGAAGTTTAGTTCTGTTTGTCATTGCCCGTCACCATAAAAATGACTTCTCCGACCAGGTCTTCCAAAGTCTTGAAGTCTTTCGTGTTGGTAATTTCGTCGCCGTTTTGCAGCAGTTCTTCCGACTTGCCCGGTTCGATTTTGATGAATTTGTTGCCCATCAGACCGTTGCTGGCGATCACCGCGGCGCTGTCTTTGGGCAGCTTGACGTTCGGCGCGATGCTGAGTTTTACTTCCGCATCGTAGTTTTCGTTGTCAAGCTTCTGACCGATGACGGTGCCGACCTTGATGCCGTTGATCATGACGTCGGCGCCGGTGGTCAGGCCGCCCACTTTCAAAAATCTGGCGTTCAGCTCATAGCCCCTGACAACCTGCAGGTCGGACACCCGATAGGCGAAAAACAGGAAAAACGCCGCGACCAGAAGGACGACGATTCCCATAATTGTTTCAACCGGACGTTTTTTCATTTTGTTTCTCCTTTGCCTGCAGATTGTTGTTTGGCTTTGCCCATGCCGATAATTCTTTCCACCAGTTCCTCAAGCACCATGGCGTCCTGAGTGTAGCTGAATTCCCCGCCTTCGGGAATGTAGTCTTCCGACCCTCCCGGTTCGATTTCGATGTATTTTGATCCGAGAATGCCGTCGCTGACGATCGACGCGCTGCTGTCGTCGGGAACTTTCAGCCCGTCTTTCAGCTCAAGCGTCAAAATAGCGTTGAACTTGTCGTCGAGTTTGGCCGCCGTCACCTTGCCCACCGGCATGCCGGCCAGCCGGACGACGTCGCCCACCTGCAGGCCGTCGGTTCTGCCGAAACGCGCGTATACCGGGTAGTAGCTGCCGCTTTCCTGGTGTTCGACCGCTTTGCGGCCGGAAACGTAGAACAGCGACAGGGCAATGAGCGCCAGCGTTACGTACAGGCCGGTTTTCAGCGCGTTTTGTTCTTCGCGGGAATATTCGTTGCTCACTTTTATTTTGCTCCGTTCTTTTTCTGATGCTGATCAGGGTAATCCAATTTTGCCGTTTTGTCATCAAAGATTTTCAAAAAAACGGGCCGGTTTGTGGAAATGATGAGGATAATAATCAAATAAGCATGAAATTTAAAAGAAAGCGGTTTATTATAACCTCATGTCAAACGGGAAAACGAACAATATGATTGAAATTCGGGGGCTGATGAAAAAATTCGGCCGGCGCGAGGTGCTGAAAGGGATCGGCTTTTCGGCCGGCGCGGGAGAACCGATAACGCTGCTCGGGCCGAACGGCGCCGGCAAAACCACCCTGATGCGGGTTATCTGCGGCTATCTGGCACCGGATGCGGGCAGCGTGCGGATCTGCGGCCTGTCATATGAAAACGACCGGGCCGGCATTTTGCGCCAGCTCGGCTACATGCCCGAAAACACGTCGCTTTATCAGGAAATGACGGTGTTCGAATATCTGCGTTTTGTGGCCGGGATTTTCAAGATGACGGAAAGGGATTTTGCCGCCGGGGTCAAAGAAACGGCGGTCGGGCTGGGAATTGAGCCGGTTTTGGGAGAGAAGATAAAAAACCTCTCCAAAGGCTACCGACGGCGGGCAGGGATCGTTTCGGCGCTGCTGCACCGGCCGCGGCTGGCGGTTTTGGACGAACCGACGGAAGGGCTTGATCCCAACCAGAAAATCGTCGTCCGCCGTTTTTTAAAAGATTATGCCAAAGACAACCTGGTGCTGATCTCGACCCATTTGCTGGAAGAGGCGGAAGCGCTCAAATCCCGCGTGTTGCTGCTCTCTGAGGGCAAAATCCGTCTGGACGCACCGGTCGAAAGTCTGCGCAGTTGTTCCGCCGACGGTACGCTTGCCGACGCTTTTGCCCGCCTGACGGCCGGTGCGGAAGAAAATGCCGCGGACGAAAGGGAGGGGAAAATATGCTGACGGCGCTTTACAAACGGGAACTGGGAAGCTTTTTCTTCAATTATTCGGCTTATTTTATTTTTGCCGTATATATGGTTTTTTCGCTTGTTTTTGCGATTTTTGTCGGCATGTATTTTGTCGTCGACAATCCGGCGATGCGTTCGTATTTCGCTTTTCAGCCGTTGGTGCTGTCCGTAACGCTGCCGGCGGTGACCGGCCGGTTGTGGTCGGAAGAGGCCAAAACCGGCACGCTGGAAGCGCTTTTGACCCTGCCGGCGGACGATCTGACGCTGGTCTTCGGCAAATTTGCCGCGGCCTGGACAATGGGGGGGCTGATGATCCTTACTTCCGTGCCGCTCGCCTTGCTGACGGCCGGCACCGTTGCCGTTGACCCGCTTAATCTGGCTTCCGCCTATTTCGGCGCTTTGCTGGCCGCGGCGGCGCTTTCTGCACTCGGCTGCGCTGTTTCCTGCCTGATTCCTCTGCCGGCGGCGGCTTATCTGGTCAGCGTGTTTTTCGGCTGGCTGCTGATTTTCTTCAATCCGGCGCCGCTTTTTTCTCCGCTTGCCGGTGTGTGGCCGGAAATGCCCTTTTATCTGCCGTCCGCGCTTGACTTTTCTTCCCGCTATCAGAGTTTTACGGACGGATATTTCGGGCTGGACGGCGTTTTTTATTTCGCTTCTCTGACCGCGGCGCTGCTGGCTTTCAACTGGGTGGCCGTTTATGCGGCAAGGAGGGGAAGATGAAACGCCGGAGCGCGATACTTTTGGCCGGCGTGCTGCTGGCTTTGCTATTTGTCACCGCCAATCTGCTCGTCAGCCGGCTGGTCGGCGGCCGCCAGCTGGATGCAACGGCGTCAGGGCGTTACACGTTGACGGAAGAAAGCCTGAAAACGGTTGCCGGTTTGCGGCAGCCGGTCACGATACGGCTTTATGTTTCCGAAAAACTGCAGTCCGCCTGGGACGAACTCGGCGCCCATGCGGCTCGGACGACAGCCTTTCTTGCCCGCTGCGTTTTGGCTGCGCCGGACAAGATACGGTTGGAAATCAGGCGGATAAAACCCTTTTCCGATATGGAAAAACAGGCGGTGAGCGAGGGGATGCTGCCTTTTCCGGAAAACGAGGAAGAGCTGTATTTCGGTTTGAAGGTTATTGCCGCGGACGGCCGCAGCGCTCTGATTCCCGCCCTTAAACCCGAGCGCAGCGCATTGCTGGAAAGCGACCTGAACCGGATTTTACACGGGCTGAACGAAGAACGGAAAGTCAAAATCGGCGTTTTTTCGCCGCGGCTGCCGTTTTCGCCGGACGGAAAAGGCAGCGCCTTCGCTTCTCTGGCGGCGCTTTTGCAAGAATATTACGAAGTGTTCGAAATTCCCGCTGGCAGCTCGCTTGTCCCTCAGGACATAAGTGTTGTGCTGGCGCTTGATCCCGGCCGTCTGCCGCCGGTGTTCGCCTACGCGCTCGATCAGTATGTCATGCGCGGCGGCAAAGTCGTTTTTCTGGTCGATCCCTATTCGGAAGTCCGGCATGCGCTGCAGGGGTATCCGCCCCGGCCCGACGCCGAAATGGGTGAATATCTGAAAACCTGGGGAATTGATTATCATGCGGAGCGGGTGACCGGAGACGTTCTGCGCGGGGAACGGGTGAAAGGCGGCGACGGCCGTTACCGGGTGTATCCGCTGTGGTTCTGGGCTAAAGGAGAAGACGGGCGGCCGCTTCGTTTTCATACGCCGGGCAGCCTTTTGGCCGCAGAGAACTTTGCCGATCTGCATTTTTCCGAATTGGCGGCAACCGGCGGCCAGAGCGGCGATATTGCGGCGGAAAAAATCCGCTATGCGTCGAAAACGCAGGTCATTCTCGACTATAATCAGGACAATAAAAAACGGGTGCTGGCGCTGTTGGCGGAGGGAAAGTTCCGTTCCCATTACCGCGGCGGCATTCTCGACAAGGCGAAATCTGCCCAGCCCTATCTGCCGTTTGCCGTTCGTGACGCCGCGGTGGCGGTCGTTGCCGACAGCGATTTTGCCGCGGATGAGCTGTGGGTCGCTTCCCGTGATCCGGAAAATCCGGTGTACGGCATCGTGCCTTATGCCGGCAATGCGGCGTTTTTGCTCGGGCTGATTGACCGGCTGAGCGGCCGCGCCGTCGTGCCGCCGTCGGTTTCTCCGGAGGTACCGGGGGCCGCCAACATTGCCGAAACCCTGTATTTAAAAAGTGCGGAAAAACTGCGGGAGGAAAAAGAAAAATTTGACGCAAAAGAGGCCGCTTCCTCGGCTCGTCTGCGCCGTTTGAAGAAAAGTCTGACCGACAGTGAAGACGTTTCCCGCCGCCGGGAAATCGAGCGGGCGGAAAATGAGAACCGGCGTGACCGAAAAGCGTTGCAGAATCTGGAGCGGCAGATTGCCGCTGCCGCCGATGACCGGTTGGAACTGTTTGTTTGGCTCTGTTTTGTCGTTTTCCCGTCGGGGATGCTCGGACTGTTCTTTGCAACGGCGTTTTTCGTCCGTCGCCGCGTACGACGGCAGATGATGACTTTGGAGAAGGAAAAATGAAAAAAATTATTCTTTGGCTGTCCGTTTCCGTAGCGCTGCTGGCGGCGGCCATGTTTGCGGTCGTGAAAAAAATGCCCTATTTTTCACCGTCGGGCAAAAGCACCGGCGATCTCGTTTATGCCGGTGCCGACGAACTGACGGGAATAACCGTACGTTTCGGCAAAGAAAAGATAAAACTGAGAAAGCTGGACGGCAGTTGGCTGGTTAACGGCTATTACGGCCGCAACGCCGCGGCAGACGAATATGCAAACAGACTGCAAAGGGCGACAATCCTGTCGTTTTCCGACGCGGCGCAGCCGAAGCCGGCGGTTAAAGTCCGGCTGGACGGCGGCGCGCGGCGACGGTTCTCTTTTTCCGTCCTGCCGACGGAAGATCCGGGACGGAGCGTCATCGGTATCGACGGCAAAAACTATCTGGTCAGCGAAAATCTGATGCCGCCGGCGGCAATTGCCGACTATTACCTGCAGCCTCTGCTGCCGTTTGCGGAACATAAGATTGAGCAGGTGATCGGTCTGCCGCGGGAAGCGGCGGAAGAGCTTTCGTCGTTGCCTTGTCTGGGCGCTTCCCGCCGGCTGCCGGAAGCGGCGCTCGATCCCGAACATAAAAGCTTTGCCGCGGTAACCGCGGACGGTATCAAGGTTATTTTCGGTGTTTACAAATATAAGGAAAACTACCGGCTGACGGTCAGCCTCAAAACCACCATTATGCCGACGGAAAAAGCGGCGGAATTCGTAAAACAAAACGGCTTCCGCTACGACGGTTGGTATTTTGTCCTTTCCCGCCGCGACGGAAGCCGCCTGTTTGAGGCCTTAAAAAACGATTAGTCGAGGTCGGCGTCATAATCGCGCGACATCTGCAGCAGCCGGTTGTAATAATCGGTGGTCAGCCGCATCAGGCATTCGTTGCGCAGGTACATCTGCGAGCCGCTGTATATCTGCATGGTCGTGGCATAAAACGAACAGAAGCGGCTGCGATAACCGTTGAACTGGTCCTGCATGTCTTTGATGTTGCCGCGGAACATGCCGTTGCCGTTGTTCCATTTCTGAATGCGCTCAACTTTGAGAAAGGTTTTTTGGTAAAGGTCGCTGATGGCCCGGTCCAGACGTTTGATTTCGCCCGACATGCAGATCGCCTTTTCGTCGTCGCTGTAGCCGCTGGCCGCCTGCAGACAGTTGTAATAGTCGTTTTCTACTCTTTCCCCGCCGGCTTCCGCGGCAGCTTCCTGCGCCGCCTGCGCGTTAAGCGAAAACAGTGCGAACGCTGCGGCCAGACATAATTTGTAAAACATTTTTTCCCACTCCTTTGATGTTAGAAAACTGTTTTTCATTGTAAAGTAAGCAGCTTAAAAGTCAATTAAAGTTTGTCGGCGTTTTTTTTGCGGGGACGGTATTGTTTCGGACTTGCCAAAATACATTTTTAGTATTATATATACATATAATGTATAAAAGAGGGCGATTTGAAACAAAAGCTGGACAGTTTGTTTTGGCGGTTTGCCGAAGAAAAATTCGTATACGGGGGAGTTTATCCTTATTATACGGAATTGGTATTTGCCTTTGCCGACTATGTTGAAAATGCCGGCGACGACGAACTGCACCGTCTGCTGCCCGGTTGCCGCCCTTCGCTGTTGCGCAAAACCGTTCGCCGCGGAACCGACAAATGGCTCCGCCGCCATGCCAAAACCATGATGCTTCTCTGATCAGGCGCCGATTATGGACAGAAATTCGTCTTCGCTGATCAGGGGAATGCCGAGTTCGGCTGCGTTTTTGGCCTTTGAGCCTGGCGCGGCGCCGATCACCACATAATCGGTGTTTTTGGAAACGGATCCGGCTACCTTGGCGCCGGCCGCAAGGGCTTTGGCCTTGGCTTCGGAACGCGTCAGTTTGTCGAGTGTGCCGGTAAAGACGACGGTTTTTCCGGCAAGCGGACTGTCCGCGTCGATTTTCTCGTTAAAGTCTTCAATCGTTATTTCTTCGCACAGCCGGCGGATGGTGAGAATATTGTGCTCTTCTTTGAAAAATTCGACAATGTCATGCGCCATCGATTCGCCGATACCGTCGATTGAGAGCAGTTTTTCGTTTTTTCCTGCTGCCATTTCCTCTTCAAAATGCGTCCAGCTTTCAAAATTTTGAGCGATCAGGCGGGAGGTGGCGGCGCCCACCTGACGAATGCCGAGAGCATATATGAAACGCGCCAGCGGAATCGTTCTTCTTTTGTCGATGGCGGCAAACAGGTTTTCGACCGACTTTTTGCCCCAGCCTTCGCGTTTTTCCAGCTGCAGCCCCTCGCCGGCGTCGAACAGGTCCGTCTTTTGTCCGGTGTTGCGTTTTTTTAAAGTGAAAATGTCGACCGGTCCGCCGATGATTTTTTCCTTGTAAAAGTCTTCGATGATTTTACCGCCCAAACCTTCAATGTCGAAAGCGTCGCGGGAAACGAAATGCTTCAATCGTTCGATGGCCTGCGCGGGACAGGTCAGGCCGCCGGTACAGCGGCGGACGGCTTCGTCTTCCTCACGCACGGCGTGCGCGCCGCATTCGGGGCAGAAATGCGGAAAAACGAATTCTTTTGAATCGTCCGGGCGTTTGTCCGGCAAAACGGCCACCACCTGCGGAATGACGTCGCCGGCGCGCTGGATGATAACCGTATCTCCGACCCGGATGTCTTTGCGTTTGATTTCGTCTTCGTTGTGCAGGGTGGCGTGGGAAACGATGACGCCGCCGACGTTGACCGGTTCCAGATCCGCCACCGGGGTGAGGGCGCCGGTGCGCCCGACCTGGATGCGGATGCCGCGGACGGTTGTCAGCGCCTGTTCGGCCGGAAATTTGTGCGCCACCGCCCAGCGCGGGGTGCGGGTAAGAAAGCCCAGCCGTTCCTGCAGGGCAATGTCGTTGACTTTGTATACCACGCCGTCGATGTCATAGGGAAGGGAAGCGCGAATTTCCGTCAGTCCGGCAAAAAACGATTCGATTTCTTCAATGTTACGGCACAACCGGTTGTTCGGATTGACGGGAAAGCCCCATTTTTTCAAATGCACGAAAAAGTCTTCCTGTGAATTCCATACCCTTTCGGAAACTTCGCCCCAGGTGTAGGCAAACAGGCTCAGCTTCCGTTTGCGGGTGATTTCCGGGTCCAGTTGCCGGAGCGAGCCGGCGGCTGCGTTGCGCGGGTTGGCGAACACCTTTTTCCCTTCCCGTTCGCCGGTTTCGTTTAAGGCGAGGAAATCAGCTTTTGACATGTACACTTCGCCGCGGACCTCAAGCACGGCCGGCGCGTTTTTAATTTCAAGCGGCAGCTCGGCGATTGTTTTTAGGTTTTCGGTAATGTCTTCGCCTTCTCTGCCGTCGCCGCGGGTGGCGCCCTGAACGAATGTGCCGTTCTCATAGCGGGCGGTGAACGAAAGGCCGTCGATTTTCGGCTCGCACATGAAGGCGATGTCGGATTCCGTATTGAGGAAACGTTTGACCGAAGCGATAAAGTCTTCGACTTCTTCAACCGAAAAGACGTCTGCCAGCGAAAGCATCGGGAACCGATGGGTAACTTTGCCGAACGCGCTGTTGACCGGTGCGCCGATTCTTTTTGACGGGCTGTCGCTGCGAACGAGCTCGGGAAAGCGCTTTTCGATTTCTTCGTTGCGCCGTTTGAGGAGGTCATATTCGGCGTCGCTTAAATAAGGCGCGTCGTCCTGATAGTAGGCGGCGTCTGCCCGGGCCGTTTCTTTGGCGATTCTTTCCAATTCCGCAGCGGCTTCTTCCGCCGTCAGCTTTTCTGCTTCAATCATGTCTTTTTCCGTTAAACAATTTTTATCTGCCGATAATATACTTTCATCACTTTCGCTTTTCCAGAAAAAATGATGCGAACATACAAAATTATGTTTTATGACTTGCCAGAAGTAAAGATTCGGCGTATAATCATACCATAAAATAAATAACGTAGAAATTATTAACCCCAAAATATATAACATATGAAGACGTATAATGCACTGAATCTGAACGTTATCGCAGAAGATAAATTCAGAGCGAACAAGGGAATGAGTTATAAAGAAGCATCTGCCGCAATCGGTGTCTGCTCTTTAACCGCCGTATTCGTAAAGAACGATCAGGATGTTGTCGTCGACAAGGAGAGAGTATGGATGACTCCGGGCGGCGCATGGGTTAAAACCTCCGGTTATGCCGATGTCGGAACCGTCAAAGGAACGTACGAAGGCGTGCCGGTGATTCGCGAAGCCAAGTTCAACCGCGTCAAAGCCGTAACGCTTGAAGAAGCGGTGAACGCGATTGGTGCCTGCTCGCTGGCCAAAGTTGCTCTTTGTGACGCGGACGGCAACATGATCGAAAAGGACGGCGAACTTTCCCATGAGTTGGTATGGCTCAGCCTTTCCGGCACCTACTGGGCACGGATCGGCGGCAATATCGACGAAAACGTCGGACTGACACTTTAAAAGAGTGGATATGTTTTAGACAGGACGGGGCATAAGAACCCGGCCTGTCTTTTTTTGTACCGGGAAAAAACGGCAAAGGGCGCGTGGTTGAGGAGAACTTATGTTTTTTCCATTTTGTTCGTTTTCTGTTTTCCGCTTCCTTTTTCCTTCTTTCTGTCCTTTTTTCGCTCTTTTTGTTTTTCTCGCTTTGCTCCTCCCCCTTTTCCCCTCTTTTCCGTTTCTTTCGTCGCTCTTCTTTCTTTTTTTCTCTTTTCCGCTTCCTTTTTCCTTTTTTCTGTCCTTTTTTTGCTCTTTTTGTTTTTCCCGCTTTGCTCCTCCCCCTTTTTCCTCTTTTTTGTTTCTTTCTCTGTTCTTCCTTTTCCCCTCTTTTCCGTTTCTTTCGCCGCTCTTCTTTCTTTTTTTTTCTCTTTTCCGCTTCCTTTTTCCTTCTTTCTGTCCTTTTTTCGCTCTTTTTGTTTTTCCCGCTTTGCTCCTCCCCCTTTTTCCTCTTTTTTGTTTCTTTCTCTGTTCTTCCTTTTCCCCTCTTTCCCTCTTTCCCGTTTTGCCCTTTCCCCTCTTTTCCCTCTTTTTCCTTTTCTCTTGTATTTTTTACGTCTTGTTCTTTGCGTATAAAAAAAACTCCTTTACCATTATAAGAAAGACGATCCGGCAACTGTCTGAACAGAAGCAAAGGAGTTTTTTATGAACACATATACGATAGCACACACAACATAGACCCCAAAAAGATCGTGTTGTCTTCGCAGCGAAGTATCGCGGAAGGGGAGTTTTACGGCGGACGTTCAGCCTCAGAGAACGATACCGATGGAAAGGAAAAGGAACTATTGAGGCGGAGTCCTGTCCGGACCATATTCGTATGTTGCCGGAGATACCGTTCAAATATTCCGTAAGCTTGATTAAGGGGGGGGCAAAGTCAAAAGTAGTTTATTGATATATGAATGGCAGAGAAATGCGAAATTTCGATACAGCAACCGAAAAGATGCTATGTTGATACCATCGGGAAGAATGCTCAAAAAATTGTTGAATACGTACGGAATCGACTAAAAGGAGACGCTGAGCAAAGTCAGTTGACAATGGACTTAGCTCCGTTTGCGGGTGCAAGTAACACCCGTCCGTTCAAGTTTCTGTGCGCCATTCAGGTGCTTGCCGGTGGGTTATATCCGTATACGAAGAATTCCGCGTTTTACGTGGGGATCTTTCTATGTCCGGCTCTCCCTGCCAGACATATGATCCTAAAAATTTGCAGCTTTATTATATGCTTGACGGTCTCTCCGGTTTTACTCGGGGCTGAATGCTTTAGCGTCGGGACAGTACCGCCCCGCGCCGTTGATCATGATCAAACCGTAAGCTTTGCTGCATCCCGTACCTTCGATCATAGGCAAATCGTGAGCTTTGCAGTCTCCCGGTTTACCGGAGGATATCTGTTATTTCTCTTTTGCAGGAGCGGCTTTTTCACTTTCGGTTGCTTCGATGGTAACGGCTTCTTCAATTTTCTCTTAGGCTTTTTCTCTTTCTCTCTCTCCTTTTCTTTCTTTCGCCGTTTTCTTGTTTTTTCTTCTTTCTTTCCGTTTCTCCTTTTTTCCTTTGTTCTGTGACTTTTTTTTTCTCGTCATCTTTCCTTTTTTCTGTCTTTTCCCCTTTTCGTCTTTCCTTTCTCCGTCTTTCCTTCTCTCTTTTTGCCTTTTTCTTTTTTTTCGCGGTTGTGGTATCTTTGCCGTTTTGTCCCGGATTCTGTCTGGCCGAGGTTTGGTTTTCGTCCGTTTTTTCTGTTTGCCGGATTCGGCGCCGTTTGCCGATTCTCTTTGCTCGCAAAGACGAGTTTGTTTTCTGCATTGTTTTTGGGGTCGGGCAGGGATGGCCGAACGGAAACACCTTTTTTCTGTAAGGTGTTTTTGCCTGTTCACGACCGTCAAACTGATTCCCGGAGATTCTCGCGGTTTATGCCGGTGTTCATCAGCCCAGGTTTTTTGTATCCTTTTATGTCCTTGGTGTTTTCTGCTGCATTATTTCCCGCTTTTGCCGGATATATTGGAAAGAATCGCCTTTTCCGTGTTTTTCATGTTGCCTCGTTTTATACCTTTTTTGCGGTGTGAAGATGCGGCCGGTTCGGCAGAGGCTGCCGATATTCTTCCGAATCGCGAACTTCAGCCGGTCAACGCAGGCAGTGTTGATTGTTTCGAATGATTTCTGAAGCTTTCCGAATCTTATGACCGGAGAGAAGGACCGGTTCTGCCCGTGTCGGCTGTGCCGTTGCTTTCAAAGCATAAAAAACTTCCGTTTGCTTAATGCAAGCGGAAGTTTTTTCGTCAGAGAATGCGATTCGTCAGAATTTCATCAACTCATTGGTCGAAGTGCCGATTCCTTTTTGTTTAAGGACTTTCTGAACGATCTCAATGTCAAGTTTAGGCGTGTAATAACCGTCTTTTTCGGGGCGGTTGTGCTCATACAATACGGAAGGATGCAGATCAAAAATGCCGGCCGCATAAGCGGATTTCAGATCTTCAACCGAAACGGCTTCCGTATAGAGTGCGGCCTGCAGCCAGCGGAGTTTCAGCAAGCCGTCGGACCTTATGCCGCCGAAGTTGCGGAACCCGGTGAAACAGCGGGCGCAGATTTCGGGCTGTTCGCCGTCGTTGATCGCAGTCAACAGGCGGGACGGCTTTTTCAACAACTTACCGTCTTCGGAATAACCGGTAAAAGCTTCGCCGCCGACGTTGTAGATAAAATGCGCCACGGCAATGATCTGCCCGTCGCTCAGCTGGACACTGATGTAACGCAGGAAGGGCTGAACGTGTTCTTTCAGATGCCTTACGGTTACGTCATAAGCTTGTCGAGGAGTGATCGATTCGCCTTCTTTCACCAGACGTTTGCCGACGACGGTATTGTTAAAGCCGTAAGCGAATCGCTCGCCGGTCGGATGCGTCGTCTGATTGAAGCCGGAAGAGTAGACGATTGACATGACAATGTCGTCAATGCACTCGCCGAAACGCTCGTTGTTGTACTGCACGGGATCAACCTCGGGTTCTTCTACTGCGACCGGTATCGGCGGAGCAGGTTCTTCCTGAGGAGGATCGCTTTTTACCACATTGTAGATTACCACGCCGCAAATAACGGCCAACACAGCGATTGCAATTGCAATCATTCTTTTTTTGGTTTCCATAAATGAAAAGTTTTAGAAATGAAAAAAATCCCATCTTGGTCGCATTGGGAAGACGCGGCAGATAATAATACATATCTACATAATTGAAAAACAAGACAAAGATAACGTAAAAAAGGGTAATAAGCAAGCATTATTTAAAAGAATCTTTCCGTCGGCTCTTTTGCACGACAAAAAAAGCATGCCGCCGAATCGGAAGCATGCTTTGAAAAAAGTACGGAAACGGTGATGAAACTATTGCGGGGCCACCACCATCGTCATTTGCCGTCCCTCGAGTTTGGGTTCCGATTCGACCTTGCAAATGCCTTCCAGATCGTCGACGATTCGTTTTAAAACCTCTTTCCCCATGTCGTTTGCGCTCATCTCGCGTCCCTTGAAACGCATCGTAAATTTCACTTTGTCGCCTTGCGTCAAAAACTTTCTGGCCTGTTTGATTTTGACTTCGTAATCATGGGTATCGATCATCGGACGGAGCTTCAACTCTTTGATATTGACGACTTTCTGGTTTTTCCGGGCTTCGTTCTTTTTCTTCTGCTGTTCATATTTGTATTTGCCGTAGTCGAAAATTTTGCAGACGGGGGGAACGGCCTGGGGAGATATTTCGATCAGATCCAACCCGGCGTCCGCCGCCAGGGCAAGTGCTTCCCGGATTGCTACGATTCCTCTGTTTTCGCCGTTTTCGTCAATCAGACGAACTTCTTTGCTTCTTATTTCCTGATTAATGCGCGGTCCGTCACCTTCCCGTACTGGCGCATTGGTGTTTTCTCTAGATATTTTAGCCTCCTCAAATAATTAAATAACTCTTTATATATTACAAACCGAAAATTGTTTGGCAAGTAAAATATATATTACAAATAAGAAATCCGACCGGCCGAAAGTAGAGGTTATAGCGGAAGGTTTTATTGACCGGCAAAAAAATTTATGCTATAAATTACGAACATTCAAACGGTTATCAAAAAAATCACAAATTTTGCAATTTTTTTTGAAAAAAGGTGTTGACATTTGCGAAAGGGTGTCATATAAACCACCTCGCTGACGCACTGAAACGTTAGCGACGAACTTGAAAGGGTTCGGTTCCCGGAAGCGGGAAGTTATAGAAGAGAGTAGATAAGAAAGAACTAGAGGATATGCGGACGGTATGATCTGAGGAGATTATATAAGTCTGTATATTAAGGAACCTAGAGGAAATTCTTTAGAGTAGTAATGACAGACAGGATTAAATTTAATATGAGAGTTTGATCCTGGCTCAGAACGAACGCTGGCGGCAGGCTTAACACATGCAAGTTGAACGGGATTTGTGTGGTGCTTGCACCATATAATGAGAGTAGCGCACTGGTGAGTAACACGTGGGAACGTGCCTTTTAGTGGGGGATAACATCTGGAAACGGATGCTAATACCGCATACGCCCTGAGGGGGAAAGATTTATTGCTAAGAGGTCGGCCCGCGGTAGATTAGGCAGTTGGTGGGGTAAAGGCCTACCAAACCTACGATCTATAGCTGGTCTGAGAGGACGATCAGCCACATTGGAACTGAGACACGGTCCAGACTCCTACGGGAGGCAGCAGTGAGGAATATTGGGCAATGGAGGCAACTCTGACCCAGCCATGCCGCGTGAGTGAGAAGGTTTTCGAATTGTAAAGCTCTTTCGGGTGTGAAGATGATGACGGTAACACCAGAAGAAGCCCCGGCAAACTTCGTGCCAGCAGCCGCGGTAATACGAAGGGGGCGAGCGTTGTTCGGAATTACTGGGCGTAAAGGGTGTGTAGGCGGTTAAGTAAGATAGTGGTGAAATGCCGGGGCTCAACCTCGGAATTGCCATTATGACTATTTAGCTAGAATGATGCAGAGGATAGCGGAATACCCAGTGTAGAGGTGAAATTCGTAGATATTGGGTAGAACACCAGAGGCGAAGGCGGCTATCTGGGCATTGATTGACGCTGAGGCACGAAAGCATGGGGATCAAACAGGATTAGATACCCTGGTAGTCCATGCTGTAAACGATGAATGCTAGTTGTTGGAGGAATTCAGTGACGCAGTTAACACAATAAGCATTCCGCCTGGGGAGTACGGTCGCAAGATTAAAACTCAAAGGAATTGACGGGGACCCGCACAAGCGGTGGAGCATGTGGTTTAATT